>Ga0187892_10001896_pt1 | contig 45146 bp, 30 predicted proteins | sample MA1701073metaG_FD_139345 | JGI IMG/M metagenome (GOLD analysis project Ga0187892, IMG submission 139345) | Bio-ooze microbial communities from a basaltic lava cave in the Kipuka Kanohina Cave System on the Island of Hawaii, USA - MA170107-3 metaG ...
AAATCACCGACGCCGAACTGGCGGCCATCAAGCTCACCCGACACGCCTTCCACGGCGACTGGAACTACACCATCGCTCCACAGCCCACCAGTTGAAGCTGTTATTTATGCACAAAGCCTTAGTATGCATCAATGATATACAAGGGGGCGAATTCGGGCTCTCTTTGCTTATCGTTGTGGCTCTGATCGGCCACGGGAGCCCGCCTTTCGACCGGGCGGCCTTCGGCCTGCGGCCTCATCTTCTTCGAGCGTCTTCTTGCGGCGCAGGATTCTGTGGTAGTGCTGGGCGAAGCGGTGGGCTTCATCACGCATGTGCTGCAGGATTCGCAATGCTTCGTTGTTGCGCGCGAGGCGGATCGGAGCGCTCTTCGCTTGGATGTAGAGTTCTTCTTCGCGCTTGGCCAACGCGATCACCATCGGAGGCCGGATGTTCATTTCGCTAAAGGCTTCCATGCCCGCGTGGAGTTGGCCCAACCCGCCGTCGATGAGGATCACATCGGGATAAAGCTCCTCCCCTTCGGCCGCGTGCCGGTAGCGGCGCTGGATCACCTCGCGGATGGCCGCGTAATCATCGATGGCCTCGACGGTCTTAATCCGGAACCGGCGATAGCCGGACTTGAACGGCCGGCCGTCGATGAAGCAGACCAGCGAGCCGACCATCTCGTCGCCGTGCAAGTGAGCGATGTCGATGCACTCCATGCTCCGGGGCGGGCTTTCCAGCCCCAGTAGTTCGGCCAGCTTCTCCAGCCCGCGCCGCGGGTCGATGTAGAAGACCTCCGGCTGCACGTCCTCGCGCACGTCGCCGGAAAGGGCCAGCGACTCGATGGCCTTAATCCGATCGCGGAGCTTGGCGGCCTCCTCGAAGCGCAGCTCTTTCGAAGCTGCCTCCATTTCCTTGTTGAGCTGCCGCAGCAGCACCGTGCGTTTGCTAGCCAAGAACTTCTTGAGCCGGTCGATGTCCGCGCGATACTCCTCCTTGGAGATCAAGGCCGCGCAGGGCGCCGTGCACTGGTTGATTGCGTGCAGCAGGCAGGGGCGAAAGAACCGCCGCGTTTCGTCGCTCTCGTGGATTTCCAGCTCGCACGTGCGGAATTTGAAGACCTTCTGCAGAGCGTTGACGGCGTCGCGGACCGCCGATGCTGAAACAAACGGCCCGTAGAGCTTGCTCCCTTTGAGTCGCGGTTTGCGGGTTACGTAGACGGCCGGAAAATCGTCACTTGTGGTGATTTCGACATAGGGAAAGCTCTTGTCGTCCTTGAGCATGGCGTTGTGCAGCGGTTGGATGTCCTTGATCAGGCGGCTTTCCTTGAGCAAGGCGTCCACCTCGCTCGCGCATTCCAGGATGTCGATATCGTGGACCTTTGAAATCATGTGGGAGATTTCCGGCCCGCGGGTGTTGAGCAGGTCGGCCGCGGCCTGAAAGTAGCTGGAGACGCGCGAACGCAGGTCCGCGGCCTTGCCGACGTAGAGCACTCGTCCCTCCGCGTCCTTCATCAGGTACACGCCCGGAGCCTTGGGAAAGGCAGCAATCCGCTCGCGGAGTGGTCCGAGTTGAGAATCTTCCATTGCTCTCATTCTAGCGAAGATGCGGCGGAACGACGAAGCTGACCGGTTACCACCCAGATTCTCATAATCCGCTCTACATAGAGGTAGAAGTGAAAACGCCCTACGTCGGTTTCCGCTCTCGCTCAGGCCTCATGGCTATTCTCTCATGATGTCTGGCGTAAGAGCCGGCTGGCGATTGACTTATCGGCGGTTCAATCGTTAGGATGGTTCGGAGTTGAACGGTAATCTCGGTTCCGGCGAATGGGCAACGGAGGGACGCTCGGATGTGCTCGCTCAACATGAAACTGAGAGGCTCCGTCCCAGTGGTCGCGGTCGGCCTCATGGTCATTGCGCCCGTCTGGTCACAGACGCTTGGTCCGGATGTGATCGTCGGCGAGCTCGGCCCTATGAATGATTACGCCCGGGGCGACGGTATTGCCGCCCTGGCCATGACCACCATTTCGTGTAACGTCGGCGATCAGCCCCTTCAGTGGCGCCGTCTTCCCGATAACCGTCACCCGGTCATCGCCCAGAACTTCTACCGTCTCAAGGACGGCCGGATGGAGCAAATCGGACAGGCTTGGGTGAAACACGGGTTCACGGCCCTGCAAATGCAAACCTGTTTTTCGGACTGTGTGCCCACTGCGAGCACGCAATTGGGCGTGCACTGCTCCGACCCCTACGTGGCATCGCTCAATGAGGGTTTGTCGCAGCCTGGGCCGGGTTTGGGTCCCCGCAGCGAGATCAACCCGGTGACCGGCTATTTTGACGGAGCCACGGCGAACAACCACCACGGTCACGTGCACACCGCCATCAGTCATGGGCTGCAGGTTCCGCACGTCGACATCGGCAACCCCGGGGCGCGATACTTCGCCGAAGCTCAGTACATCGCCGCCGACGATGCTCTCGCGGGAAACGGCAACAACAATGTCTCGCATCGCGAGTTTCGCGTGACCGGCACCGGGGCCAACTGGTCCTTCGCGGTCGCGGACCAAACCGTGCGCGAGCAACCGGCCGTTCTCGCCTGGCCTGAGGCGGATTTTGTCGTGTTGGATAGTTGGCCCGAGGACGGCCGGATCATCGTGGCCTACCATATCACCGACTTCGGCGGCACCTTTCGGTACGACTACGCCGTCTACAACATGAACAGCGAACGGGGCATTGCCTCCTTCTCCGTGCCCGTGGGCAGCGCCGAGGTGATCACGGGTTTCTCTGCGCCACGGTCTCACGACGAAGAAGACTTCACCAACGTGCCGTGGGCGCCGGAGGGAGTGGACGGCGAACTAATCTGGTCAACGGAACCCTATACGCCGGAGAAACCTCCAAAACCCTCCAACCCGATTCGGTGGGGAACCATGTACAATTTCTGGTTCGAATCCGATGCCGCGCCGGTCGTGAGTGTCGCCACGTTGGGGCGATACAGACCTGGCGAGGGTCCGAGTTTTCTTCGGGCCCGCGTGTTGGGTCCCGCGCCCGGCGATTGCAACGGGAATCAGACTAGCGACGCCGAGGATATCTTCAACGGAACCAGCGACGACGCCGACCAGGACGGCTTGCCCGACGAATGCGAGTTTTGTACGCGGTCCGCGGCATGTGGCGCGGCGACCCAATGCAAGGAACACGCCTGCCGCGATGGATGGTGCCTGCATCGTCCGCTGGTGTACGGGGACGCCAACGACGACGGACTGCTGCGGCGGGCGGACATCGATTGCGTGGTCGACGCGTTCGCATTCATCCCGTCCTGCCCGCGTCCGGATTGGTTCCCGTGCTCACCCGATCAAGAGGTCACCATGGATGACGTTCTGGCCGTACTCGAAGCCATCCGCGGGCCGTTCACCTGCTGCCTACCCTGACGGGGGCCTATTTCTTTATCTCGTGGAAGGCGAGTTCATCCCGTGATGGATCGAGCGTGGCCACGCTCAGGGGGCTCGCGCGGTGCAATGCGCCGGGATTGATGACCCGCAAGCCGCCGAGGCGCTCGTCGCGTCGAACGTGCGTATGTCCGTGGAGGACGAAGTCCACAGGCAGGGTCGCCAGGTTGCGGCCGAATTCCCTTTCGTGGCCGTGAAATACGGCAAAGCGCTTCCCATCTAACGTGAGCATCGTTGGAATCGCCGTAGGGACCGAGATCCCCACGGTTTGGAGAAAGGCAACAATACCCCCATCTGGCGAATCGGTATTACCCCACACAAATGCGCACGGCCGGCCGGCGAGTTCTTCAAAAACCGGCTCGCCGCCAACGTCACCGCAGTGGATCAGGAACGAGGCGCCTAGCCGATCAAACAGATCCACTGCTTGCCGAACTATCCGGTGGCGGCCGTGACTGTCGGAAAGGATGCCGATGAGCATGGCTCAGGCACGAGAGGTTCTAGCTGATGTAGTTGCCGGCGAACTCAGGTGTGTTGAGCCGTTGTGGTCGTCCCATGCCTAGACATGCACGGCCAGGCGCTGTCCGGCGGTTTGGTTTTGAAGAGGCTTGCTGTATTTACGCAGGGCCTCGGCCACCAGATAGAACGATCCGGTGATGCAGATGAGGTCCTCGCGAGTGATGGCCGGCCGGGCGATCCGCATGGCATCCTCCAGCCGGCGGCCTACCTGAGCCATCTTGCCGGACCGTTCGACGTATTCGGCCGCCAGCTCAGCCGGGTCGGCCGCCCGAGGCGAGTCGACGGTTGTGAAAATCACCTTGTCGGCGCCCACCTGAATCCGGCGGATCATGCCGCTGATGTCTTTATCTTTATTGCAGCCGAAGATAACGATCATCGAATCGTAAGGGATGTTCTGCCCGATGGCCCTCATGAGGGCGTCCACGCTGGCCGCGTTGTGCGCCCCGTCCACGAGAATCCGCGGATTCTCGGAGATCATTTGCATGCGGCCCTGCAAGCGCACGCTGCTTAAGCCTGCGACCGCTCGCTGATCATCGATTGGCAGGCCGCGAGCTTTCAGGGCATCCAACATGACCAAGGCGAGCGAGCAGTTCACCGCCTGATGTTCACCCATTAGAGGCACGTGTACATGCTCAAACCGGCTGGTCGGCGTGGTCAGGCAAATCCGGGCGTGCCGGCCGTGCGAACGCGAAAACTCGAACCGGTAGCTGTAATCGACCCCTTCGTTCGAATAACGAAGCGGCGCCCTGACGGAGGAGGCCACGTTTTCCAGCACTTCCTTCACGTTCGGCCGCTGCGGTGAACTGAAGACCGGCACGTTGGCCTTCATGATTCCCGCCTTCTCACGGGCGATGGCCCCGTAATCGTTCCCCAGAATGTCCATGTGATCGTGGCTGATGCTGGTGATGCCCACGACTTCGGGAGTGATTACGTTGGTGGCGTCCAGTCTGCCACCCAGTCCCGTCTCCACGACGGCGATGTCGATTTCCTCATCCGCGAAGTACCGGAAAGCAGCGGCCGTCAGAACTTCGAAATAGGTGGCCTCCTGTTTGACCTTGGCGGCAGCGGCAGCCGCGGCGGCCACGCAACGGGTGAAGGCGGACTCGCTGATATTGGCGTCATCGACGATAATCCGCTCTCTCACATCGAGGATGTGCGGCGAGGTATATAAGCCGGTCTTGACGCCCGTACCTCGAAGCATGGCGGCCAGCATGGCCGCAGTGCTTCCTTTTCCCTTCGTGCCCGCAATATGGGCCGAGCGGAATTTGCGATGCGGATTGCCCAAGGCATGAAGCAAACGCGTTATACGCCCCAGCCCCATCGCACCGTTACGGACCTCGGGCCGGACGGCGCGCTCGACGTTTTTCAGTGTATCCAAGTACCCGAGGGCAGATCGAAAAGTCCGAATCTGAACTGCGTTTGGACTCTTACTTGAAGAGGGTTTCTTTTTCTCTGCAATTAGTTTTGGCATGGGGAGATTGTAACGATCCTTCACAAGCCCGTCAATTCGATGGCCAATAACGGCGACCAGGCCATCCTCAAAAACCGCCATCCACTTTATGGTGCGAAACGTTTTCTCTAAATACTTTATATAGCGTTCCTTATACGAACCGGATCATTCCGAGAGCGGCAAAACTCTCAGCTTCCTAGTATTATACGAGCCGGAAGGTCCGGAAGTTCGGAGAAATAGCCGTTTGCCGGCAACTTCGTACATTTAGTTATGGGTCCAATGCTGGAGCGCTCGTTTAAGTTTGAGAACGAAGAGTGCCGTGTGATCATACGGCTTGGCGCTTGCGGGGACGTTGGCTCACTTTTGAATCGAACGTCCGCAAAAGGAGGCCAAGTCGTCGTCGTCACGGACGACCATGTCGGCTCATTGCATGGTAAGACAGTGGTTGAGTCGCTTCGAAGGTCGGGGTTCCGGACGTTGGAGCACATCATCCCCTCGGGCGAAGCGTCCAAGAACCTCGCGGAGGTCGGCAAGCTTTACGAGGTCCTCACGCAACAGGCCATCGCAAAAGACGCCGTTTTGCTAGCCTTGGGCGGCGGGGTCGTCAGCGATCTGGGAGGCTTCGTCGCCGGCACGTGGATGCGCGGAATCCGGTTTGTTATCTGCCCCACAACCCTCGAAGCCGACGTCGATGCGTGCCTAGGCGGAAAAACCGCGATCAACATTCCCGGCGGCAAGAATCTGGTTGGAGTGGTCCATCAGCCTTTTCTAATCGCTATCGATCCAGATTGTCTAAGGACCCTGGAACCTCGGGACGTTCGGGCCGGCGCGGCCGAGTCCATCAAACACGCCTTTTTGTCCTCGGAGGAGTTCGTGGTCTGGCACGAAGAACACATCGACGCCGTGCTTACCCTGAATCCATCGGTGATCGAGGAGCTCATCACCCGGAACCTGAGCTTCAAGGCGAGCATCGTGGCGAAGGACGTAGCGGATCGAAGCGGCGCACGAGCGGTGCTGAACTTCGGCCACACGCTGGGCCATGGGATCGAGGAATGCTGCGGTTTTCAGCTTCGACACGGAGAATGCGTGGCCCTGGGCATGTTGGCCGCTTGCCGGCTTTCACAAGGATTTAGCGTACTGGACGCGCGCATCGTTGATCGGCTCACACGTCTACTGGAGCGCTGCGGGCTGCCGACGCGGCTTTCCCTGCCTGTGGATGCGGAGCACGTCCTGGACACGCTGCGACGCGACAAGAAGATTCGAGGCGGCTCCCTTGGTTTCATCGCTCTGGAGGCCATCGGACGCCCGTCGGTCCGCCACGACGTACCTGAAGCGATGCTCCGGGCAGCGTTCGAATCGCTGCGATCATGACGATGACACGCCAAGGACCAAAAACGCCTCTTCCTTTGCGCCGGACCTTGCCCGAGAAAGCGCCGACGCCCCCCGAATAGCCAGGGCGAGGAACGTGTGATCCGACCCTTTGGTACGGAAAACGAGGAAATCCTGCTCGGCTTACCAGCAGCCTCTCAATGAGTCTGTGCGCCGTTGGCCCGAAATCGCTTGGTTAGTCTACGGACTTGCCCCTGGCGGCCGGTCGCCCGATGAGGTCATGGGGGAACGCCAAAACCTCCATAACGTAATTATCCACAAAGAGTTACGGTACAAGAAACGAGCCAACCGTCGATTTCTCGGTCGGCCGAGAAGCGATAAAACGCATGGTTCGGTCCAGGCTCGTCGCCAGTTTCTCAAATTCGGACATAAAAAATTGCGATTAACGGGCATTGCACTTGACTGGCCTACCCCCGCCAGTTTAAATTAACAGCACGAGTTTCGTTGAATCGGTAGCGCTTCAGTAAGCGCTGGCGTAATGGGGTGTGCGCCCCGCCAAGAGCGGGGTGCGGTCGTCGGGGCAAGGTAAGGGCGAGTGGTTTAGGGAAGGATGGGGGGAAGAGTCGCCTTCTTGGTAGGGTCGGGCTTCCTTCGGGACGAGCAAGTTTGCATACGAATTTAGGGAGATTTCGATGATGTTTCGACGCGGTTTGGCATCGTGCCTGGTTCTCGCGTTCGCATCGGTTACGCTGGGGGGCGGACCGCCGACGGCAACGATTACTTTGGTCCCTTCGGACCCCGGTCCTTATGAAGGTGGCGAGTCTTTTACGGTTGAAATTCGAGTCAGTCAGGATACGGGGGTCTTGAAACTTTTGCGAATGATGCAGATTGATCTGTCAGATTCCCATGCGGGTTTGGTGACGGGTGTTTCCTGGCTTGAGACGGCCGGTCATTATCTGGACACCGACCTCGGGGCGGCCAGCTTCGGCATGGCCACGGCCTCGAAGACGTATTATTTCACCAACGAGAATAACCTCGGTCCGAATGCGGACGCCCAGACTGATCTGCCGGCCAACGGTTCCGCGGCGCCGGTCGGCACGCTCAACGTGACGCTGCCCAGCGCGCCGGGCACCTATCGGCTGGATGTCATGAACTCGGACAACACCGATCCGAACATCGGGGCGCTGGTGATCTTCGGCCACGGCATCGATGAAGTGGGCGACCCGGTCACGATCCTTCGTCCCGGCAGCGGGTTGCTGGGCGGTTTGATCAACCTCGTGGTTCCGGGCGGTGATGCCGACCTGGTATCGAGCTCGCCCATGTGTGGGCAAAGCCTGTGGCGGACGCGAGGCAACTTTATCCTGCTGACTTTTGACGGGCCGGTTAGCTTGCCGGCCGCCGGGCAGATTCAAGTGCGCGAGTTGTTGGCTAATGGAATGTACGGCACGATGGATCTGGCAAGCAATTTCACGATGGCGTTGGAGGCCGGGGGCACTCGGTTGCGGATGCAGGAGGCTACAGGCGTCGACTCGAGCCTGGTGAACCGGCGCTGGTATGGCATCACCGAGAACGGATGGAGTGGGGTTAATGGATTCAAAGTCGACGTGCTGGTTCAGAAAGGCGATGTGAACATCGAGAATCGCGTATCCAGCGCCGATGCCAGCGCGATTAACAACGTTCTTTGCCCGCAATTGGGATGCGGCGATGACAGGCGGGAAGACGTCAACGGTGACCGCCGAATATCGAGCGCCGATAGGAGTATTGTCAACGGCTTCTTGACCGGGGGCGCCGTTATCCCGCAGAAGCCGGGTGGGCATACATGTAATCCGTAAGATTTTGCTACACGAAAGCGTAGCGAAGACGGAAGGAATAGTTTTGGGGAGGGCGTCGTGCCGATAGTGGGTTCCAGAAAGGTCCCTGATTCGGTCACGAGAAAGGAGATTGAAGAAGTGAAACGACTCGCGTTAGTAGTGGCTTGTGCGGTGGCCTTGACCGCGGGAAGCACGATGGCCGGGGTAGTGGAGTTTAGCCCGCCGCTGTTTATCTATGACCCGGAGCGTCCGCGTCCCGTCGAGTACGACGTTAGCCTGGGGCTGAGGGCAGGTTTCCCACTTCCCGGGTTTGACGCCGTGGACATTGTCTTTGGGGCTGAGCAGGTCCCGTTTATGGGTTTCGACTACGACTCGACTTGGCCTTTTGCAACGGCCGAACCCCCAGCATTCAATATCGGCATCTATCCGCACGACATGTATGTCACGAGCAACGATGCCAACTTGGCTACGAGCCCTCGTGCATTTGGGACGGTTATGGTCGACCCGCGTGATTTAGCGCCGGGCGATTATATCATTCAGGTTAACCACGCGATCGACGGCGATTTCAGCCAGCTTCTGGCTCGTGGAACCGGTGACCCATTGCTGGGTTCGGCCGTTTTGCGGGTTGTGCCGGAGCCGGCCAGCCTGTCGTTGCTGGCCTTGGGCGCGCTGGCGGCGCTGCATTTGCGGAAGAGACGCTAGGAGGCAGAGGGGGAAGTTACCCGTTCCCCCAAAAGCAGCGGAGTCTTCCGGCACGGAGGGAGATTGCGAACCAACTAACGCGAGTCGAAGCAACTTTCTCCTGGTGCAAGAAAAAAGCAGCCGAGGTGGGATCACCGAATCCCGCCTCGGCATTTTTCTTTGTTTTGGGTTCATCGCGAAAATGAAGCGAGAAAGCCATCAGACTACCAGCAGTATTGGCCGTTGTGTTGATGGAAGTTCCGCAAGGCAGCGCAATTGGAGGAACGGTCATCTTTGAGCCCGCCGTGGCGATCTTCGACCCAAAGGCCCCGGCGCCGGTTAGCTTTGCAGTGACGTTGGAGGCTTCGCCCGGTTTTCCGTTTCCCGGTTTTACCGCAGTTGATATCGTCTTTGGTTCACAGTCGGTTCCTCTTTACGGATTTCGGCCACAGCCCTCTTTGGCCGTTCACCACGCGACCAGCGGCGGCGGAATTTGACATCAGTTCAGTATCCGTACGACATGTACACGTTGGGCCGCTGCGCGGGTGAAGCCGGAATTACGAAAGCGGCGTGATCAGGGGACAGCCGCAGGACCGGGCGATCGGTACACGGTCGTGGCAGTCTCGCGGAGCGGTTCGTGATTTCGATAGCCGGCCTCCCGTTGGCGCAGGGCATTGGCGAAAGCCTGGTCCCCCGCGGCCTCGGCCCGTTCGATCGCTTGGGCCACCGTGGCCGCGGCTTCAGCCCATCGGCCGGCCTCGGCATAAGCCGCGGCGAGAGTATCCAGCACCTCGTAATTGTCCGAGTGCGTTAGGCGGTCGGCCTCCTGGGCCAATGCCACCGCTTGAGCACCGTTGCGAGCTGCATCGTCGGTTGCCGTGGCCAGTACACGGGCAAGAAAGTTCAACATCGCAATATCCTGCGGAACGGCGCGCAAACCGGTGCGGAGCGTCTCGACGGCCTCCAGAAAACGTTGCTGGCCCCGCAAACTGGTGGCCAGGCCCAGATAGGCTTTGGCATTGCCGGGCTGCAGGCCGACGCCAACGCGAAAGTGTCTCTCCGCCTCCGGCCGGCGGGACAGGCCCAGGTAGAAGGCCCCCATCTCTAGGTGCAGCGTGGCATGATTCTGGTCCAACGCCAGCGCTTGGCCGAACCACGCTTCGGCCTCCTCGAACCGCCTGGCCCGCTGGGCGACGCGGGCCGACTCCGCCAGCAAGTCGGGCGATTGCGGGTAAGACACCCGGGCGCGCAGGAGAACTTGCTCGGCTTCGTCAAGGCGGCCCAAATGCCTCAACGCGCGGGCCACGTCGATGAGTGCTTCGACGTACGGTGCGAGCTCGGCGGCACGCCGGTAGTGCTCCAGGGCCTGGCTCCAATTGCCGCGGTGTTCGTCGACACGGCCCAATCCACCGTGGGCCGCGGGGCACGCCGGATTGCCCTCGACGACCCGGCCCCACATGGTTTGGGCATCCTTGAACACCGGCATATAGGCGAGGGTCACGGCCGATGCCCCCAGCAAGATGGCCGATCCAACGCCGGTCAGCCACACTCTCTTGCGTGGGGCAACAACGTAAACTCGATGAAGCAAGTGCGCAATGATGATGAAGAGGCCGATGCTCGGAAGGTATAGATAGTGATCGGAAACGAAGGTAAGGGCGAGATTCCCATAGGAAATCAGCCCCAATACGGGAAAAAGAAATACAAGAAAGTGAACTAGCCCGCAGCCGATCACGCCCGACAAGTGTCTTCGCCAATGCCACCCGGCGACACCGGTCAGCGCAAGGGCCAGCGCCGGTAGCCACCAAGCCACCAGGCTCGCGGAAAGATTCCATTGTGGGTAGATGGGCAGCAAACGGATCGGGGCAAGAAGCTGAAAGACGTAGAACCAGACGGCCGCGGCGGCGCCCAGGGCCCTGGTTCCGATTCCGGGCAGCGGTGAGATGAACTCACGTTCAAACACGACGGTCACCAGCGCTGCCCCCATGGCCGGAACCAGGAACAATGCGACGGCCCGCAAGCTCGTTCGCCATGGAACTCGCCAGGCGCATCGATCCAAGGCCACCAGGGCCACGGGCAGCGTGAGGCTCGCCGTCTTGCTCAGCAGGGCGGCGGTGAAGGCGATTAAGCTCGCGGCGTACCACGCGGCGCGTCCAGGACGGGGCGAAGCTCCCGTGGCGAAGCCACGTTGCGTGTCAGAGGCTCCCTGGCGAAAGCGCGTCCAGGCGTACAGGGCGCCCAGCGTGAAAAGACAAGAGAGCAAGTTCTTTCGCTCGGCAATCCAGGCAACGGACATGACCTGGACCGGGTGCACGACGAACAACAGCGTCGCGGCGCACGCCGTCCATCGGCTCAAGCCCAAGCGCCGCAAGAGAACCAACAGCACCAGCGAGTTGACCGAATGCAGTACGATATTGACGGCATGATATCCCACCGGCCGATCCCTCCATCCGGCGTACTCGATCCAGAACATCGTGTACGTCAACGGGTAATACTGGTCGGCCTCCCCCGTGGTCCAAATACGGGCGAGTCCGCCGGGTTGGGTCATCAGGGGGCTTTCGGTGATGTACCGCGTGTCGTCCCACCCCACGAACCCGAACCGCAGCGAGGGTAGGTACACAAGAATCGCCACGAGAGGAATCAGTGCTGCGGGAAGGCCAAGACTCCATTGACCGAGCCGGCCGAATGCGCTAGACGGTTGGTCCGGCGCAGTCAAAACATCCCGTCGTTGTTTTGCCATTCCCCAAAGATTCTACCTTCCGGGTTAGGCAGAGGCAGAAGGCGACGAGCAAAGGCAGTAGGCAAGAGGCAATAGGCAAGAGGGAAAAAGCGACTCCTTCGTACCTCCGTAACCGTCCTTTCGTCCCTCCGTCCCTTCGTCCCTTCGTCCCTTCGTGCCCTTGTGCCTTTGTGCCTTCCACCTTTCTCGTCCCCCTTGCCAGTTTTGATCGCCTCTTGTAGTATTGCACGGCATAGGCGAGGAAAGGACTAGCACCGCCCCGGCTCGCGTGGCGCCCGTTTGTGCTGTTGGGGGAAATTCCTTTCCTCAAAGGAGGACGAAAAAATGGTTCGGAAAGTGAATCGGTTCGGGATCACATTGGCCGCGCTTGGCGCACTGGCTGCAAGTTTGCGGGCGGAAGTCGAGTATCCGCAAGGGGTGCAGGATTTCGAAGCCTTCGCCCCGGGAACGGACCTGGCCACGGCCTTGCCCAACTGGGTCATCGTCAACGACAGCGGCGCGAACTTCACCATGGTGGTGGAAGATGACGTGATGGGTGTCGTCGAGCCTAGATGCAGATCGACGCAGTGGCTGCGTTCAACAGATATGGATGGCGCCAACGTACAAAACCGATACTATAGTCCTCAGATTGTCGCCCAAGGTGAGACGACGTACCGTTGGACTTGGCACGTCAATCTCGAAACCACTCCGCCGGGCGGCGCCGGTGATGTCAAACCGAAATTGACCATCCAGCACCGCGATCCAGCCAACGCCTTCATGAACGCCTGGGGTATCGACTTCACGGCCACGGGCGCGAATTTGATCGTGCTGGGCATCGGCGGCCCGGCAGCCTCGGCGCCGCTCTATCCCTTGTCCGGTGCGACGGCGGTTGGGGAGTGGGTCAAGATCGACCTGATCGTGGACTTCGTAGGGAATACGGTGTCGGCTTCGGTCAACAACGGCACGTCCGTGTCTTTGCCCATCAATCTGAACGGTAACCAAAACCAGTTCCGCTTCTGCTATCGAGGGGAAGGAACCGGCAACGTTCAGACCATGAATGTGGATGATGTCGAGGTTTGCGTAGGTCCTAATTGTCCGCAAGTGATCCTCTGTCCGGCAGCCGGCGTTCCGGGCATCGTCGCGATGGCGAGTTTGATCTTAGCCGCCGGCACGCTTGCGGTGCGTCGGCGGCGAGCTTGATCGCCAACGCACGTTGGCGAGGCGCGGCAGCGCCTAGAAACGCCGGGCCGAAGTCCGACTCGGTGATCCGTGCCAAAACGGAGCAAATCGTATGGTCACGCTCACATGCTCCCATAAAAGGCGGGCCGGCGTCGGCTACATAAACCTCATCTGAGGACCTGTAACTTATCCAGTCGGACGCGGTTTTCGTTAAGCAGTGCTTAACCAAAAAGCTGCCGTGTAGAATTCTCCTCACGACGAGTTATCCTGCCTAGATTTCCCTTGGAAGATTCGCTAAGGTAGAGGTTTCCGACGCGAGCAGATGCTGAATCGCTCGCGGGCGTTACGAAAGGTGAAGGAGGGGGTGGGAAGTGCATCGTTGTGGTTTGTTTTGTCTCTCAGTTGTGCTGGTTTCCCAAAGCGCGCGGGGTGATCTCTATGGCTTTTACGGAATTACAAACAACAATCCCATCCACGTGGCCGTGGGTGAAGCGCAAATGCGCGTGAACGTAACCGCCAGCAGCACTGACCAAGTGTCGTTTCGGTTTTATAACCTTGGACCCGCGAGATCATCTCTAACGGACATTTATTTTGACGACGCGGGCGGTGCGTTGTTGGATCTAGTCCACATCGCAAACACGCCTGGGGTGAGTTTTTCCGAGGGCGCCAGCCCGCCGCAACTCCCCGGCGGGCATAATCTCAGTCCCGAGTTTTTTGCCAATTTTGATGCCGATTCGAACGACCCTGCGGCCGCGAACGGAATCAACCCCGGCGAAAGCTTACGGATCATGTTTACGCTTGCCGACGGTTTTAGCTTTCAAGATATTCTGGACGGTCTCGCGGACGCCTCCTTACGGATCGGGATCCAAGCGCGGAACATTCTCGGTCCCGGCAACCGAGAGTCCTTTGTAAACCGAACGACGGTGGTACCCGTTCCCGGCGCATTCGTTCTGGGAGCCTTTGGCCTGGGTCTGGTCGGATGGGCTCGCCGTCGCGCGACTACGAAGCAAAGAGGGAATGGCGCAAGGTGATCCGTTGACGCAAGCACCGCGTCAATGAGAGGGCCGAATCGTGCCCGCCTAGTAAAGCTCACGCTCTCGTGCTCCCATAGCGGGCTACCCCAATACGCCTTAGGGTTTTTGCCGTTCATACGGCTTGAGGCCCGTGCTCGCACGGTATCCAGAACTTCCCTATGCTCAACATTGAAACGCGTCTATCGTTCCGGCAGATTTCTTACCTTCGGCCGCACCTAGGCTGCACGAAACTTCCAAACTGAAAGCGGCGTTAGAAGTTTCCAGCGCTTGCGGTTTGTGTTGGGTTGGGACAAGCGACTTTGTAGGCCCAAAGGGCAGGGCGACTGGATCATTGAATTGCTCGACCTGCCCGTTACGATCCCCGCGAAAGGGGAAAGGGGAACGTGGAACTGTATCGTCGTGGTTTGCTTTGTCTCTCAGCTCTGTTGTCTGCTCAAAGCGCGCGAGGCGATCTCTATGGCGTTCACGGAATTACGAACAACAATCCCATGGACGTGGCCGTCGGTGAAGCCCAAATGCGGATTAGAGTGCCGGCCAGCAGCGCCGCCCACGTTTCGTTTCAGAACCTTGGACCCGGGAGATCATCTCTAGCGGACATTTGTTTTGAGGGCGCGGGCGGCACGCTATTGGATCTGTTCTACGTCGCAAACACGCCTGGGATTAGTTTTTCCGCGGGCGCCGGTCCGCCGCAACTCCCCGGCGAGAATAATCTCGGTTCGGAGTTTTTTGCCCATTCTCATACCGATTCGAACGGTTCGGCAGCCGCAAATGGCATCAATCCGCCGGAGAGCCTTCGGATTGCGTTTACGCTCCCCGATGGTTTTACGTTTCAAGATATTCTGGATGGTCTCGCGGACGCATGGTTAATGATCGGGCTCCAAGCGCGGAACATTCTCGGCGCCGGCAACGGCGAGTCCTTCGTGAACTGGACGATCATCGTCCCGATTCCGGGTGCATTCCTTTTACGGGCCGTGGGCTCGGTCTGGTTGGTTGGGCCGGCCGGTAAGGCCAGGGAGGAGTAACGAATGATGCGATGAAATGGCAGGCCGCGCCCTTAACGAGTGCGTTCCTCGTCATCACTTCAGGGTTCCGCGCAACGGAACTCTTTCTGACAAGGGGCGCGTTTAGCTCTAGCACCTCCTCGGCTTATTGCATCTCCCCGATGGCATAAGAGTAGCAAACGGGAACCGGGTTGCCCGGTCGTGACCGTTGCAAAAAAGCAGGTTGCCTGGCTCGAGCCGCGCAGCAGGTTTGCAACTTAAGGTCAGGGCGGTCGATTCCCCTTTGCGGGAGAGGAGGCATAGCATGGTCTGTCGTTGCGTAGCGGGTTCGATGTTGGTGATGGGTCTTCTCTGGCCCGCGCAAGCGCGAGCCGATCTTCATAGTTTTTCCTCCATCACCAATCATGACCCTGTTCATGTGGCGGTCGGTGAGTCTCAGATGCGGATGAGCGTCGTCGCGATCGGCAGGAACCAGGTGTCGTTTCGGTTTTATAATCACGGGCCTGAGCGGTCTTCCCTGACCGACATTTACTTCGATGATGCCGGCGGGACTTTGCAAGAGTTGCCCGCCGTCAAGAATGGACTGGGCGTCGCTTTTACGGAGGGTGGCAGTCCTGCGGACATTCCGGGAGCCCGCCAGGGCAATCAGATTTTCCTAGCCGAGTTCGATCAAGATTCGGCGGATCCGACGGGGCTTGGCGTCAATCCCGGCGAGAGGCTTGGGATCACCTTCCAGTTGGCCGATGGCACTTCGTTTCAGGATGTCCTGGACGACCTTGCGGAGGGTTCCCTGCGGATCGGGATCCAGGTTCGGGGTTTTCGGGGCGCCGGTTCGGGCGAGTCATTCGTGAACCGGATGGCCGTAGCGCCGCTTCCTAGCGCGCTGCTGCTGGGGGCCTGTGGTCTGGCTCTGGTCGGCTGGGCACGCCGCCGCGCCCGGCCATAAACAGCAGAGGAAGGAGTCATAGGGAGGGGCGTATCCCTCCCTTTTTTTTGGGCTTGCTGCCCCTGAACGGGGATCGCACTCCTGCGTGAGAGTGGTTGCAAAGCCATGGCGCATTAGCTATAGCTAGGGGCGCTAAGCTACGCGCTGGTACGGCAAAACGGACTTGCGTCGTCGCCGTCGCCGTGTTACCAATGGCCGCCCGTGATCCTGATCGTCGACAACTACGACTCATTTACCTACAACCTGGTCCAGCGCGTCGGCGAATTGCGGGTGAGGCGCGAAATCAGGGTGATTCGGAATGATGCTGCCGGCCTTGATGAAATTGCCGCCTGGCAGCCGGGGCACATCATTGTGTCGCCCGGCCCCTGCACGCCCAAACAGAGCGGCATCAGCGTAGCCTTGATTGAGCGGTTCTCGAGCCGGGTCCCGATCCTAGGAGTTTGCCTGGGCCATCAATGCATCGGAGCCGCCTTCGGCGCTAAGATTCGCCGCGCCTCGCGGCTCATGCACGGCAAGACGAGTCCCATTCACCACGATGGCCAAGGAGTGTACGACGGCCTCTCCAATCCGTTTACTGCCACGCGATACCACTCGTTGGCCGTGGACCCCGATACATTATCAAACGAATTTCAAGTCACCGCCTGGACGGATCGTGGTGAACTCATGGGCATTCGGCATCGGACACTTGCATTAGAGGGTGTCCAGTTCCATCCGGAGAGCTTTCTGACCGAAGAGGGGTCACGGCTGATCGCGAATTTCTTGCATTTGTAAAAAGAACCTCTTTCATCCAGCTTACCCAATGTCCCCGGTCGGTAATGGGCGTGAAACACTGTTGCCTGCCCAGACTTCCGATGAACGAAAGGAATGCTGCCTCGGAAGGCGAGAAGCTCCACCATCGGTTGCCCTTGTCCGATATGGGTCCTAGAATTGCGCGCCGAAAGGGCGGGACCAACTTGAACCTGGGGGTGGACACGAAACCATGAGCGACTGGGTCGACGCGGAAAAGCGAGTCGAACGAGCACAGCAGCTCTGCGAATCCCAACGGTTCGCCGAAGCGCTCGCGGAGATGGAAGTGGCGGTTTCCATCAATCCCGACAATGCCGTGTGGCACGCCCAACGTGGATACCTGCTTCAAGAGCTGAGCCGCGAAACCGAGGCTGTGGCGGCCTATGAGCGGTCGCTGGAACTGGAGCCTAAGGACCGGGAGGTCTTGATGCTGCTGGGGGTTCTGCTGGCGCGCACCGGCCGATTTGCCCAGGGGGCCGAAGTGCTGGAACGCATTTCCCGGGCGCATCCCTCGTTTGAGCCGGCTTATTGTTACCGGCTTTTTGTGTATGCACAACTGGAGCAACACGAGCGGGCCGAGGAGATGTTCTACCTCGCCCAGCAGCTCGATGAAAACTGTCCCCGCTGTTTCTTTCACATGGGGCTGTCGCTGGCCGCTCGCGGCCGGATGGAACGCGCCGTCTATTGCTGGAAACGCGTACTGCAGTCCGATTCGGAACACCCCGGCGTCCACCATCGAATCGCCCAGGCTTTTCGTGCCATGGGCAATGTCGATGAAGCCCGCAATCACTACCTGGAGGAGTTCCGCATCGATCCGGGCAATACCGATTTGATGTTCGAGATGGCCGATCTGGCCTTGGTGGCCGGCCGTACCGCGGATGCCGTAGACAAGCTGAGGCAGATCATCGAATTGGATCCCGAACATGCCGACGCCCAGTTCGCCTTGGGTAAGCTCTGGCTGAAATCCGGTGACGCAGGCAAAGCCATCGAGTGCTTTGAGGCCGTTTACGAGATTGATGGAACACAATCGACGCGGCGTCAACTTGCGCTCCGTACTGGTTTGGCTTTGCTCCAACTGGGCCGGTTTTCGCAGGCGCTGCCCAAGCTTAAGACGGCGGCGACCGAGCAACCTGAGCATGGAGAAATTCAGCTTTGGCTGGGTGACTGCCTGTTAGCCCTGGAACAATGCGCCGAGGCGGCGCAGTGCTACCGGCGTTCCCTGACGCTCCAGGCCGACGAAGCTCGGGCCCAATACAGCTTGAGTCTTTGTATGCTTCGGCTTGGCCAGGACCGGGCCGCTTTGGAGCATTGCCAGGCGGCCCTTCGAGCAAAGCCCGACTCCGTCGCCGCCCTGCAAACGGCAGCCCTGGCCCATCTGCGGCTGGGGCACTGGCGGAAAGCCAAGCAAGTCCTTCGGCGTGTTTTGGAGAAGGACGAAGAGAATGCCCTGGTGAAGCGATTGTTGGGAAAACTCTGGCTTTATAGACTTCGCCGCTATTGGCGTTTTCTTCGCTCGCCGATACACTTCCCCTTCTGATGGCGGACCCCGGATCTCGCTTGTTTTTTCGGCCCGAAGAATCGACCAGATTGAGCGGTTTGCAACCAGGACAGTTCCGAGTTGTTATAATGTTGATGACGAACACACTTATTTGTGGGCGGGATGGGCTGATGAAAATGGGAAATCGGTTTCTAGCGCTGATCGTGGCGACGGGGTTCGTCCTCGGGACGACGCTTCGGGCGGAAGAATCCCAAAAACCCCCAACACCCACGGAAGCGACGATCGATAAGATGATGGACCAGGCCGTCCGGAACATCGGCCGGCGCTATAACCTCAACGAAGCTCAGTTGCAGGAAACGGACAAGCTCATGAAGCGCGAGGTCCGCCGTTTCTTGAAAGAGCAGGAGAAGGAAATCTGGCCGCTGATTCGGGATCTCCTGACGGCCCAGGCGATGGGTAAGCCGCCGGAGAGCCGCGACGACGTTATGAGGATCGGCAAAGCCGCTCGCCCCTTGGCCAAGCTCGCCATGGAAGCCATCCTTCAGGGCAACATGGAATGGCGGCAATACCTCACGGAAGATCAGTTGAAAACGCACGATTTCGACCTGGCCGAGATGCAAAAGACGTTTGCCCAGGTCGACAAGAACTTCAGCGACTGGGAGGCCGGAACTCCTTCGGACGGTCCGCTCATTCCCACGGCCGAGCCGATTGCCGGTGGGCCGCCCAAGCCGAAGAAACCGCCCGGCGGGTTGCCCGGCCCAGAACGCCGGTTGATGACCTCAGGCGTGTTCGACGCGATCGTCGATAAGTTCCTGAAAGATTACGATCTTGACCAGGCGCAAATCGACACGATCCGTTCGATTCTTGAGGAGTTCAAGGCCAAGGCGGTCACTTTCCAAACGGCCAAGAAGACCGAACTGGAAGAGGTTGACAAGAAAAAGTCGGCAGCCATTGCCAAACGGGATCACAAGGCAATTGCCGAAGCAGAGGCGGAGCAGAACAAGCTTCTTGAACCTTTCCACTTGCTGGTGTCGGAGATGGAGACAAGGCTCAATGCTTTGTTAACCACGGCGCAAAAAGAACTGCATGCGCAGAAGAATCAAACGGCCGACGCAAGCGGAAAGGCGTCCGGGGCCGCGAAACCGCCCGCAAAGGCGCAGCCTCCGAAGCCCGTTGACCAGGGTAAGAAGCCAGAATCGCCGGCATCGGAGCCGCTCCCTAAGCAAGAAACCCCGCCCCCCGCCGGGGACAACAAGCCCAAAGACAACCGATAAACTTGTACTGGGCCTAGCATTCGAAGCAAAGCGATCCGCTTTCGCGCCGCCTTGCGAATGCCCCGCTCCATTCTTGGTTTCGCGGTGTTTTCCGGCCGTTCCTGTTGCCACGAATCTTTCGGCCGGCACGACACCGGTTTTCGTAAAATACAGGTGGCCCTCTGCCGGGCATCAGAATTTGCCCGGACGGTCTGTAAGTCCTAACATCGAATTGGGCCGAGAACGTTCGAACGTGGGGCCCCTGCCGGGGTAGCTGGTTGCCCACGCCAGACGGTAGCCGCGTGCCGCGATTCGCGAAAAGAAGCAGAATCGGAATTGGTGGATCGCCGATCGAAAGACTCGATGCATGCAAGACCTCTGTGCCAATCATCCTCTTCGGCGCTTGTTCCGTGGGCTGGTTGAAGACGCGTTCTATAGCCAAGTCGGAATGGGCGATCCCGAGCTGACGGAGTATCTGGCGGATCTGCTGGTGGCCTTCTCGCACATGGATCGGCTGCACGCCATTCGAAACGCCTCGGGCAAACGGCTCGATCAAATTGTTTCGATGCTGGCGGTGCTACACGGCGATCAGACGAGCGGCTTAACCGATCGCAACCGGACGATGTACCAGCACATCGGGGATTATACCTTGTTCTGGGCCGGCGTTTATCCCGAGCAGCTCAAGCGCGCCTGCAGAGACCGGTCCGACGTTCTCTTGGACTATGTTTCCCAGGGAAAACGATGCTACGCCATGGTTTCAACGCTTTCGGGCGAGCATGATCAACCGCCACCGCGGCTCTTCCGCCACCTTAGCGACGATTTCGAGTTTTGTGTCTACGGGCTGGGTCTGGTGCGCCGCGGCTGGGAGCAGACGCAAGTTGCGCCGGATCGCCCAGGCGAACTCCTGCTCTGAAACACTGATCCTTCAGAGTGCCATGCGCTTGCCCGGATCGGCCTGTTGGTCCACCTGCGTTCACAGGGGGGTATGCGACGACGACTTCGACGGCGCCGTCATGGCGCAGGCGCGGCGGTAGATATCGAAATCCGGCAATGCGTGGCCTGTGTCCCATATGCAGCCGTGAGGCGAGATTGCGAACCGCCCCCACCTCGGCTGCCCGGCGGGCCATCAGCCGCTGTTGTGCCGCGCTTCCGTGAGTGTTCGGTCGGCCTATTCCGGCAGCATAGATCACAGTCTCCGTGCCCGAAGCCTGTTTGGTGGACGGTTGCGGAGCTGCGCCCATCGCCGCCGCCAACGAGAATTGCAAAAGAGCCATGATCACAAAGTTCTTCACCTTCCGTGTGGCTGCGCCAAGGCAGCGATCAAGCGTGTGGTTTCCTCAATCGCGATTCCGCCATCCTTAAGGAAGACCCATTTTTAAGGGACTGGTTAGAAAAAGCGAAGCAAAACAGTCCGAGCTCAGTCAAAAAAGCAATTAGATTAGTTATGGTTAGTGCCTTTTGAAGTACTGGATCGCGCGCTCGTGCTTTTCGGCCTCCGCGCGGGTGTTGAAGGTCCCTAGATTTCGGCGTTTGCCAGTCTTGGGGTTCTTTTTTCGCGAATAAAGGCGATACTGGCCGGACTTGAGTTTGCGGATCATTGCTGTGAATCTCCTTTTACCCCCCAGCCGGTTCTGCCACCAAAACCGAACCGGCGACACACGAGGTTCCACCCGCGGCTGGGCGAGGATGTTATGCTTGCTCCGAATCCCGTCAAGCTCAGACCGAAAAGATGCGGCCCCTGGAGTTCTATAGGGAACTCCAAGGGCCGCGAAACCGTCAAACAAACTAAAGGAGTGCGAAAAACGGCTCCCGTTAATACCTACGGGCAGGGGGGAGGACAGGCGTAGGTACCGCCGAAGGAATCCACGACCGCCAGCACGTCGCCGACGTCCACTGAACCATCGCCGCCGCAGGGTGCGATGTCGGCGAACGGACAATTGGCTTGGTCTTCAAACCCCGAGACGGCACAGATCACGTCGCCGACATCGACACTGCAATCGCCGACAAACGGAGCATCGTCGAAGGGTGAGACGTCTCCATAGAGTTGGCACGGGTTGCACGCCAACACGGTCAATGTGCAGGCAGGGCCAACGACGTAGGTCAAGAGCGCATTGTTGGCGTCGCGCAGATAGGTAGCCGAAGTCGCGACAATCGCGATATCAAAGGTGCTGTCCACAGCGGCGTCCGCTGAGACAGATAGGTTGTAGGTTCCCAGATAAGCAGGCGCTATACCAACCGGGACCGACCCCGACAAGAGCGCACTGGCCACGCGCCGCTGCGCGCAATTAGACGAGGGAATATCCGATTGCCCGAAAAAGATGAAGTCGGGGCGCGTATCGGTGATGGTCACGCCGCCGGGGCAGTTGACGGTCACACTGCCCGTGCCCGAGGTTTGCGTAATATTGACCTGGGCCTGGTAGCTTCGGACGTGGTTATCGACGTCCTGCGCAAACACATCCATGGTGACGCTTCCCCCCGGGGGAGCTCCGCTTCCGGAAAGGTTGCAAATGAACTCGGCCGGCGGCTGGCACATATTCTCTTCTTCATTGCAGGCCTGACCGGGGCACGGATCGGTCCCGGACCCGCAGTCATTGGAGGTACACGGTTCTACGCCGTTGCAGAAAACCCCATCGTCGCAGTCTGCCGGCGTGAGGCATTCGACGCATTGATCGCTGGCCTCGAGGCAATATGGGAAGTTGGCATTGGGGCAGGCTGGACCCCCGCCCTGGCACACGCCCTCGGCGTCACAGATTTCGGTGCCGTTGCAGAAGATACCGTCGCTGCAGTCCGCCCCGCTCAGGCATTCCACACAGCGATCCAGCACCTCGCTGCAGAGAGGTCCGCCCACACCCGGACAGGGCGGCGTGCCCGGCAGGCAGATGTTGCCGACGCAGGTTTCCACGCCGTTGCAGTGCAGATTGTCGTTGCAATCGGTGTCCGACGTGCAGTTCGTGCTGACCGTCATATCGTCGATGAACCAATCGTCCGTGCCGTCGCTGACTTCTGTGCGGAAACGGACGCGGAACTCGTTGTGGTTCGCATTGGCGGGCAGAATGTGCGTGTGAAAATCAAAGGCACTTTGGTCGACGCCGTCGGAGACGATATTGTTGATTTCCAGCCACTGATTGCTATTGGAATAGTAGTCGACGACGAGCCGTTCTCCGTTCTCCACGCCCCGATGCTGCGTGTGATACGACAGCCGGACGTTGGCTTGCCCGCCGAGCTGAATGAAGTTGGTACGAAGATCCTCGTCGCGATAGAGCTCCGAACCCGCCGCATCGAGCTCGATGGAATTGGGAGCCGACGGCTCGTTGACCGCATTGCCATTGATGACGCCGCCGTTATTGTAGGACCACTTGGTCGCGCTCAAAGTCGTCGAGGGGAAATCGTCGAAGAACGGCAACATCTGCGGATCGGCCAAATCGCTCAGGCAGAATCGCGTATTCTTGAAAGCGATGATCTGGTTGGCCGAATAAGTATTGAAACTTGTCATGATGCCGGAACATCCTCCGATGCCGGAACACATGATCCGGCAGCAGCTTGGATACGGCGCACATTGCGGATCGTTGCAGTGATTGGAGTTCCAGTTATGGCCTAGCTCGTGGGCCGTAAGCGCAACGCGGTTGGTGAAATTGGTGGTAAACCGCGATTGCGACAGGCCGTAGGCGCTGCCTGTATTGCAGATCACCCCCAGGTAGGCGATGCCGATGACCCCGCCGTCGATATTCTTCCCCGTAAACAAATGGGCCGTATCGCGACGAATGAACGACTGCGGCGAACTGTTCCAATTCGTCTGGAACTGGGTGGTCAGGAGCGAATTCGGATTCGTGAGCGAATAGGGATCGGGTTCGGCGGTGCGAACGATGACGGTGGTGATCTCATAGGTGATTCCGCATTCGGTTTCGTAGATGGTCTCCACGCCGTTGATCACGATTTCCATATCCTGGACCGTGCCGGCCACGCTGGAGCCGTTGAGTTGATAAAACTCGAAGTCGGCGTCCAGGCCCAGGTCCGCGATCTTCAGCCCAGTTCCGCGGGTCGCGCCTTCATGGGAAACGCGATCGTCCATGCCATGGAATTGGTGCAGCGCTTCATCGGTGCCGCAGGTGTAATCGCCCCTGTTCACCCAATCCGACGCCTTGTACACGGCGTGTTGGCCGTCGGCGTTGGCAAAGCCGAGTTCCGATAGCGGCTGAATCCCATAGACAGCGGTGGGCGCATAGATGACCGCGTTGAGCTTGCCATCCACATACGATGCCCGTACATCCGCTCCCGGAACCTCCTCGACGAATCCCCGATAGGTGATGATGGGCGGCGCCTCCGTAGGTACCAGGGCGCCCGTTTCGTCCTGGACGAAAAGCTGAAAATCCGGCGAGCGGATCGACTTCTTGCTCAGAACCAGCGTCCATGCATTGCCCTCGATATCCACGGACGTCGTAACTGTGTCCGACGCACGCTGGGCGAAGTTCAGGTGCTGAACCTGGGAGGTCGTGAGGTCCAGGGCGTCGCTCACTTCCCTTACCCGCCTGACGGCGTCGACGGGAACGACTCCCCTCGATCCCGGCGAGGCGCTCCGCATTTGCGGTGCCGCCGTCGCCACGGGGACGGCAACCGCCACCTGCAAGGCCGCAACAACCAGCACTCCACTCATCCAACTTCTTGTCATTCGATTTGACCCTTTTCCTGCTCTCATAGGTTCCCTCTTGTTCGCCGCTTCCTTCCGCGGCCCTTAGGTATTGAAAACAGACTGACCGCACCAACGCTTTTTGATCATCACGCTGATGCAACCGTCTTCCGATCTCTCCAAATCCCGCCTCTCACGGACACGGCCCCGGACACGGGTACGGTGCGCCGGCAAACGCATCCAACCCGGACAGAACATCTCCGATGTCGATGATTCCGTCAGGATCACACGGGGCAAGGTCCAGGCCCTCCAGCGTGCACGTGAAGAGGCCACCGAATCCGTCCAACAAACAAAGAATATCACCGACATCCACGTTGCCCGAAAAGTCCACGTCGCCCCACAACGGCATCAGGACGGGCAGGCTGGAGAGGCCCCACGCGCATTCCGCCTGGGCAAGGTACGTCGTGGCCGGCCGAAGAACCTCATCCCCGACCAGGACCGTCCCCCATCCGGAGGCCGTCCGCAGAACCGGTGTCGTGCCAAGCGAGCCATCCGGCTGGACGTACAAACTGACGCACGATACCGCGGGATTCCCCGCATCCCCGACCAGTTTCAGTGCAAAACGGCCGGTGCCCGGAGCGGCTGATAGCTCCAGATACAACCCACCGAGCGGCGTCGCCATCACCGAATTGCAAACCGGCGGAACGCATGAATCGGGCGCTCCGTCGTAATTGAGATCGACCTGTGTTCCTCCGTCGAGTTCGCACCCGTCCGAGTTCGTATCCGAGTCGCAATCGGACAGAACACGGGCGATCTGGCACTCATCGGGAATCTTATCCGGCCGCCCGAGGCTCCCGCCGTCGGCCAGGAAGGCCTCGAGATCGGCGAAATCCTGTTGGGTATATTCCGGATGAGCCCCCGGATGCGTCGTGGGCGGCAAGAGCATGTTCCAGATTTCCACGCGGCTGCGGTTGCGGATGTTGGGACCAGGGAAACCCTGGCCGCCGGACCCATCCACATTGTGACAGCCAAAGCAACTGGTGCCGAAGATCGCGGCGCCGGCATCGATGACGCCGACGGGGCCGCCGTCACAATCGGCACTCGTGCCATCGGCGATGTCGCATTCATCGGGAATGATGTTCGCGTTGCAATCCTGGCTAGCGCCCTTGGCCACGTCGGTGGGGTCGGGCACGCCGTTGCTATTGCAGTCGCCGGGGCATGGACGAGTCAAAACGACCGCATCCACGCCGGCCTCGATGACGCTATTATTGGGATTGTCTTTCACCGAAAAACGTAGGCGCATGGTGGTCGTCAGCGGCAGGAGGTCATCCAAGAGCACGCTTTCCGTCAGCCATGCCTGCTGCCCGATGGCGTACTCCGCAACGGGCATCCAGGCCGTACCCCCATCGCTGCTGACTTCCACCAGCAGACTGTCGTCGCCTTCGGTGTCGTCTCGCATGAACCAATAGGCGTAGTTCAAAGTCACGTTGCCGGCACTTAGATCGAGTACGGGTGAAAGCAACCGAGTGGGGCCGCCGTCCACGTCGGAGTTCCCCGCGGCGCTGTCGGTGAGATACGCACGTCCGCCGCCGTCGTAATCGTCGATGGGATCACCTCGACTGCCATCTCCGTGAGGAACGTCACGATTCCAAGCACCGTCCGTCAGCGATTCGTTAACCACCGTCCAACCCAGATCGGTCTCGAAATGATCCTCAAAGACGATCAGAGGACATTGCAGGCACGCGGGGCCGCTTAAGCTCAGCGTGAAATCGCCCGACGCGCCATCGGCACCACTGGCCCGAATGTAATAACTCACCGCGGCCGTTACGGGGATACTCAATTGCGACCGAGTGTTGCCGCATCCATCGTCATCGCAGGCCAATTCATTGGCCGCCGTTGCCGGGCAAGCCGTGTGAACGGAAAGAACGGTGTCGTAGGTGCCCGCGGCACACGTAGTCACCGTCAGTATCCCATCCGATTCGGGAGCGTACAGGTACCAGACGTCTGGACTGGTATCGGAAAGCCCGCAACTGGCCGAACCGTCGTTCGTGGCCGCCAAAGTCGAACCCGGTCGCACACCCGGGCAGATCACGGTGGCTTCCAAGCAGGCATCGGTTCCGGCCTCGATCTGGCAATTCTCGTCGCATCCGTCGCCGGGGACGAGATTATCGTCATCGCATTCCTCGCCGACTTCGAGGATCCCATTTCCGCAGACGGGGACGACCACGTCTGGGACGATCTTGTAGACGTTGCCCAGTAGAGAAACGATGTACATTTCGCCGGTGGCATCCTCGCCAAAGGAAGCGATTCCCGATAAGCTTCCCTGTCCAGGCGGAGGCTGCAGCTCGGCCGTGCGATCCTGCAGTTCGGTCACCGCGCCACCGACGTAACGGAAGCTGCGAACGAAATCCAGACAATAATCGGAGAAGAAGTATGTGCCGTGCAGGCTCGGAATCGCGCAGCCGCGATAAACGTACCCGCCGGTGATCGAAAAGCAGGGACCGCCCGAATGGGAATACTCATGAATGGGCAGGGTTAGCGCCGGCGAATTGCACACGCATCCGGAAAGTCCCGTGCAATGGGCGCCTTCCATACAGCGCCAGCCGTAGTTCTCGCCGCCGGTCCCGCCGGCCGCCTCGAAGTTGATCTCCTCCCAATCGTCCTGGCCCACGTCGCCAATGAACATGTCACCGGTCAAGCGATCGAAGCTGAACCGCCACGGATTGCGCATGCCGATCGCCCAAATCTCGTCCAGCGGATTGCCAGGACCGACGAAGGGGTTATCCGCCGGGACATAAGGCGGGCCGGCATCGACGTCCAAGCGGAGCATTTTGCCCAGCAGCGTTCCCGTGTTCTGCCCGTTGTTGAGGGGGTCGTCCCCACTCCCGCCGTCGCCCATTCCCACGTAGAGCATCCCGTCGTTGGGACCGAACTGCAGACAGCCGCCGTTATGGTTGGCGAACGGCTGGTTGATCGTCTTGAGAATGACGGCTGAACCGGGATTCGCCACGTTTGGATCGCCGGAGACCGTGTACCGGGCAATCACCGTGTGACCTGACAGGTTCGTGTAATTAACGTAGAAAAAGCCGTTGACCGCATAGTCGGGATGGAAGGCCAAACCCAGCAGTCCCCGCTCTCCTCCGGACAAGACGAGTCCCGTGATGTTCAAAAATGGCGTAGGGAGAACGGTGCCGGTGGTAAAGTTGAGTATCTTGATGCGCCCGATTTGCTCGACGATGAACAAGCGATTGAAATCCGCGGGCGGAGCCGTCACATAGAGCGGGTCCGACAAGCCACTAGCGACCCGCACAGTCGCCAAGGGCACCGTCGGGAAGCTGTCGCACTCGTCGGGCGTATCGTTGGCATTGCAATCCAAGCTGGTTCCGTTGCTGAGGTCGCAGGCATCGGCCACGTCGTTGGAGTTGCAATCCGGCTCGCACTCGTCCGGGATCGTATTACCGTTACAATCCACGCTCTGCCCGCAGTTGGGAACGTCGCACGGGCCGCCGGCCGTCCCGCAATCCAGGTCACAAGAGTCGGCAATCATGTTCCCGTTGCAGTCCGGTTCGCCGCCGGGACCTTGAATGAGTGCGGCCACGGAACCAGGCGCTCCAGCCGTGCCGGGCTTGAACAGCCCAAGCGTGGCGGAAGTCGTGACCGGCGGTTTGTCGGCGTCGAACCGGAAGTTGTACAACGTCCCCCAGCGGATCGCGTTGGCATTGGCGTTTACGCCAAAGGGCGTCGTCGCCCAGGAGACCGACGTCGAGGTAACTGTCGGCGTCCAATCCGTACCGTCAAACGGCTCCCCGGAGTGATAGTCCACGTCGTGGAAGCCGACGTTTTGTACCGTGCTCGCAAGGTTCAGCGGTACGCTGAACGAACCGACGGACCGCTCAGAATTCACGTTCTGAACGGCATACTCATAGTGCCAGAAGCCGGTGCCCAAGTCCGTGGCCTTGGAGGATACAATGATCAGACCCGTTTGGGCCTGTTGCCCGGCAACATGGATTTCGCCGGGGACGCCTACGTCGGTTTCCGTGACCACGGCGTCATTGTCTTGCCATGCTCGGATGGCGGGCGACTCGCGGCGCGTGAAGCTCGAGAGACTCGAGGTCCAATTGCTGCCTGCTCCAGAAATCGTGATCGGGCGGTGCGAGGCGTTGTTGTGCTGATTGCCCCAGAGTGAATCGTCCCGCGTCAAATACTGGCCTTCCACGAAATACAGACCCCCGCCGTCCTGGGCAGGATCGAGATCGGATATCTTAACCTGCAGGCGACGGGCGACCGAACCGCCAAAACCCGGGTTGGCCGGTGGATAAGGGAATACGCCGGTAAACGGATTCACCTGGTATTTCGGACCGAGGTTGCCTTGTTGCCCGTTAAGGCCGCAACAGTAGGGATCGGCGCACCCGACGTCAAGCACACTTCCGCCCGGCCCTGTGCAACCGCAACCGCAAATGTTGTCGTCGAGGGCGAGGAACCCGTGCTTGAGCCAGCTTTGGCCCACCTGTTCGAATCGGCCGTCTTTCAGCCGAAACATTCCTTGGCCGATGACTGGATGCTGATTGTCGTTCGAAATCCACAGCAAGTCCTGGCTGCCGATGTTGCAGGAGTAAGTACCGAAGGCAAAAGCCTCGATCCCGCCGGAACTCGGATAATTACTGACATCCATCATGTCACCGACGATGACATCCGGCCCGATGTCGAGCTCGCCGTTGTTCCAGCAATCGGTCCCGCCCGTGCCGCCTCGGAGGTCAGGTTCGGCGATGGCTGAGCCGTCGATTTCTCCGAAGTGATTGGCCGGCCCTAGACCGGCGTCGGCCACGTTGTCGACGGAATCCAAGAAGATTTGGCCCCTCAAACTTCCAACGCTCTCGCCCGCCAAGTGCGGATCGCCTAGCGCATCGGCCAGGGCGGCGGTGATTAGCAGATCACTGGTTTCCACCAATAACGAGCCCGACCGCGCATCGAAGGCCATCTTGGCGGCCCCGACTTCCAACAGAGGGATCGCTTCGCTGGCATCCGCAAAGCTCCATCCGCGGCCGGCAGCGGCCGCCTTGAGAACCAGAGCCGGAATCGCCAAGCCGCCTTGCGAGGTCACAAAGGTGACTCCCTCCGCCACGTGCCAATTCCCCCGCGGTGGGCCGGCGACTCGACCTTGTTCCCGCGGGATTTCCAGGGTCGGTGTTGCGGTCAATTCAATGGGAATGCTCGATGGGGGATCTGCGCTAAGTTCCTTGCCACCAGGCAGCACCATGAGTCCTCGATCGGCCAACGACTCGACGGGTACCGACAGAGTCAGCACACCATACGCCGTCGAGCCGGCCTCGATGGACTCGTCCGCCCGGACCCATCCGCTGGCTACCGCTAATACCGGCAATAGACGCGCAAATCGCCTCAGCACTACGATCCATCCTTTCCTTTGAACTCTGCCTTGAATGAGGATGCGGCCCCCCCCCTTGATCCCCTCTGCCTGAGCAAACCAATGCCTTCACTGCGAGGAACATCTCCTCCCGGCGGTGGCAAAGACCTTCAAGTTCTCTCCCGGGGTTTCCCCCAACGTGGAGCGTACTAATGAGCTTTGCTTAGGCTTAAGCTACTGTATCTTACACGCTTTTGCAATTAGGGGAAGAGCCGCGCTCACCTTTTGTTGCGGTGGACGAACTGGGATCTGGGGCATTTATCCATCGAGGTGTAGGCAAGCGATCCAAGCATTGGCGCGATCGAGGACGGATCAGTCGTGCTCGCCAGCGCCATATTAAGCAAGAGCGGAAATAGAAACGCCACGCGGTACGAGTTCGGTTGCGTAGGCAGCTTCTACACGATGTCTTTATACTGGTCTAACGCTTCGGGGTTGGCGAGCGCGTCGATATTCGGTACTGGTTCACCGTGTATCATTTTGGAAACAGCTAGCTCGACTTTTTTCCCGCTGATCGTGTAGGGGACAGCCGTCACTTGTTTGATGAATCTCGGAACGTGGCGGCGCGTTGTTCCCGCAGCAATCCGGCTCTTGATTTTTTCGACCAGCCGATCGTCCAGGACAAGTTCTTTACGTAAGACCACGAACAGGCACAGTTCCTCATCAGCGTCTGCTGTTCGTTTGCCGACCACGACGCTGTCCACTATCTCATCGACCGGCTCGAGCTGGCGGTATATCTCGGCCGTTCCGATCCGAACGCCGCCCGGGTTGAGGGTGGCGTCCGACCGGCCGTAGACGATCACCCCTCCGCGCGGCGTGATCTCGATGAAATCGCCGTGCCGCCAGACGCCCGGGAAATGCTCGAAATAAGCCTTGCGATACTTTTTCCCATCGGGATCGTTCCAAAAGCCGGTGGGCTGCGACGGAAATGGCGAACAGCAAACCAATTCAGCCTTTTGGCCTATCACGGCTTTGCCGAAACCATCGAGGGCCTGCACGTCCATTCCCAAGCCAAGGCATTGGATTTCGCCCGCGTAGACCGGCAGGATTGGGTTGCCCAGCATGAAGCAACTGATGATGTCCGTTCCACCGCAAATGCTGGAAAGCTGCAGGTCTTTCTTCACGTTTTGATAGGCCCAGCGGAAGCCTTCGGCGGTCAGCGGCGAACCCGTAGAGAGAACCGCCCTGAGCTTGGAAAGATCATGCTCCGCGCCGGGGCGAAGTCCCTCGTTTTGGCACGCCGAAATGAACTTGGGACTGGTGCCGAAGACCGTAATACCCAATCGTTGGGCCATCCGCCAAAGATGTCGCGGGTCGGGATGAAACGGACTCCCCTCATACAGCACGACGGTGGCCCCGACGCCCAGGGCGCTGACCAGCCAGTTCCACATCATCCAGCCGCAGGTAGTGAAATATAAGATGGTGTCCTCCCTGCGCAGATCGCAGTGGAGCATCAGCTCTTTCATGTGCTGCAAAAGGGTCCCGCCGGCCCCGTGCACGATGCACTTGGGGACGCCGGTCGTGCCGGAGGAGTAGAGGATGTAGAGCGGATGATCGAAGGGAAGCGACTCGAAAGCCAGTGGTTCCGGCTTTTCGAGAAATGCCGACCAGAGAGTTGCCTTCGGAAGGCCTGACAGGCTTGGGGCATCCGCCATGAAGGGTACAACCACGACTTTCTCGATGCTGAGAATGCGCTCGACAATGCCGCGGACTCGTTCCAGTGAATCGATGGCCTTACCATTGTACGAGTATCCGTCGGCGCAGATGAGCACCTTGGGTTCAATCTGGCCGAAGCGGTCGAACACGCCGTGGATCCCGAAATCGGGTGAGCACGATGACCAAACGGCCCCCAAGCTGGCCGTGGCGAGCATACCGATCACCGCCTCGGGGATGTTGGGAATGAAAGCGCCGACTCTGTCAGCCCGGTTTACTCCCGCTGCCCGAAGCGCGGCCGCGCAGCGAGCCACTTGTTCCCGGAGATGTCGATAAGTAAGGCTCCGCGTACGGCCCAGTTCATCTGCCGCCTCCAGGGCCACGCGATCGTCGTCAAACCGCAACAGGTGTTCGGCAAAGTTGAATTCGAGTCCTTCGAACCATCTTGTGCCTAGCATTCCTTCGCCGGACATGATCCGACGGGCGGGCTTGGTGGGCCGAATCCCGGCGAAATCAAACATCTCTCCCCAAAACTGATCCCGATGGCGGACCGACCATTGATGCAGCGACGGCCAATCCGCGGGAAAACCATATTTCCGCCCCGCACGCTGTAAAAGCTCAAACATCCGCGTTTTGCGAGTCTGAGTTTCTGGCGGTTGCCAAAGCAGTTCGGCCGAGCTCATGTCCTCTTTGCCTTTTCCCTTAATTAAGTCCTCTCGCGCAATCCCGGGGGGCGGCCACCTGCAAGATTACGTTGTCTCACGACGGTCGTGGCGCAAAAACGGTTGCCCGGCAATCGGCGCAGCAAGCCCTTCAACTCCAGCGATGTGATGGCCGATGCTACTCGCCCCGCATGAAGATTCGAGGCAGTGACGATGCTGTCGGTTTCGTCGATGCCGTTCTTCACCGCCTTCCAAACGGCCTCTTCATCTTCCGTTAACCGCGGCGCTTTTGGAACGGCCGGCAAATCGGCCGCTTGCGATGCGGAAGGCGGCAGCCCAGGTTGTGAATCTGTCGGAGCCGGCAGCTCCTCGAGGATGTCTTCAAGGCACGTTACGAGCTTGGCCTGTCCCTTGCGAATCAATTCGTGAACACCGGCACTCAATTCTGGTTGGTCCACGCGCCCGGGAACGGCGAGAACCTTGCGGCCATACTTTCGAGCGACTTCGGCGGTGATGAGCGCACCGCTGGTTTTGCCGCCCTCGATCACGATGACGCCCAACGACAGGCCGGCGATGATGCGGTTGCGGCGCGGGAAATTCTTGGAATCCGGCGGGCAGTCGATGGGCAGCTCGGTGACGATGGCGCCCGCAGCTTCAATTCCAACGGCCAGCGATTTGTGTTCCGGTGGGTAAATGTCCGGCAGGCCATTGCCCAAAACAGCGATTGTCCGGCCGCCGGCGTCCAGGGCCCCGCGATGCGCGTGGCCGTCAATGCCCCGCGCTAGGCCGGATACGACGGTGAACCCCGCTCGCCCAAGCAATTGACCAAAACGTAGTGCTTGCTCACGGCCATAATGCGAGCACCTGCGCGTGCCGACGATGGCCACGGCTGCGGCGTCGGCGGGTTCAAGGCGGCCGCGCACATACAGGCAAATGGGTGCATCGGGGATTCGCCGGAGCGGTTCTGGGAATTCCACATCCTCGCGGCAGATGATCCTTAACCCGAATTCCGATGCTCGGGATGCTTCCCGTTGGACGGCATCGTCGTTGCGGGCTGCGAGAACCTGCCGGGCCACATGTGGGCCGACGCCATCCACCCGTTCCAACTCGGCCGATGACGCTGAAAACACGGCTGGAAGCGAGCCAAAATGGTTCACCAGATTCCGGAGGCGAACGGGGCCGACATCTTTGGTCAGTTGAAGCCGAAGGTACTGGCGAGCCAAGTCGGAAACAGGTGCTTCGATCGGACTTCCCATCGCCAAAACCGGTTTGCTCCACCCGAAAACACGATTCATGGTACTGAAAACGGCTGCCAATCGCCAATGCAGTCGGCGGAACCGGCCGCATGCGATTTCAAGTAAAGGCATAATTGACGGCCTTTGAATGCCGCAAGTTTTTGAGAGATTGTGACCGACAATAAAATGGGGACACATTTTCCCGGCGAGCCCTGAGCCGGCGCGAATGTTGGCAAGAACTTGGAGGAGGATGAGCGTGTCCCAACTTCTCGACCGTGTCCTGGCGGTCGCCGCCTGCACGCCGCTTGTGCAGCCGACCAATTCGCGCGACCAGTACATTTGGGACACTCCGGCCCCTCCAAACGGCGCAATCGGAACGAGCTGCTTCGAAAAGCCCGCGCGCCGGCGTCGCCCATGTGATCAAGGCGGCGTCAGCCACCGGCGTCGAACGTGCCGGCACGTCCATGACGCCCAGCGCTCGTCAACCGCGGCGGGAGCACACTCAAGTGGCATTGAATGCCACGCTGCCAGACGAAGTCGAGTTTATTCTGGTTCATTGAGTTATCCCAGGTCGTCCCGGTGGTCCTTCGGCGGCAACTACGTCGAGGCTGAACGGCCTGTCGGCACGACTGAGCGTGGCTGGCAACGGCGTCGGTTCTCGTTGGAGTTTGGCGGACGCATTCGCGGCCTTTTTCACAACCTCGCCCGCGCCCAGGACAGAAGCGATTTGAGCCTCACAATCAGGTTCGCCGAATTGGCGGAAGCGTCTATTTGGAAATTGGCCCGGGGTACGCTACTATTCTACGTGTCGAATGACCGTTGTCCCGGCCGGAGGAGAAGGTCGCGCCGTCCGTAACCATTGGAGCCTCCGGATGCAAGAATCTCAGTTGAGTGCGCCGAATATGACTGTGCTCCTGGTGGACGACGAGTCGGTCGACCGCGCGCGATTAGCTCACGAACTTCAGGCGCGCGGCCTGAGCATCCATGTGGCCGGCAATGTTGATGACGCCAGGGAGTTTGTCGACCGTGCGCCGCCGGACGTGGCCATTGTCGACGTCGACTCTGCCGGAGATGGTCTGCGTTTCGCCGAATGGCTCCAGTCGCGCGAGGGCGACACTGCATTGATTGTGATGACGCCTCCTGGGTCAGTCGCGGACTCGAGACTTGGGGCTTGGGCCTACTTGGAAAAGCCGGGCGATTCCTCGACTCTTGACGCGCACCTCGGCCACGTCCGGGAACGAAAGAAACTCCTCGCGGAAATCCAAGATCTTAGAACGCGCTTGGCGGTGGCAACCAACCATCTGACGGCTTTCGGCCGATTTGCCCTCGTCCGCGTCGCCGCAAGCGGGGAAGTTCTTTGCATCAACGCGGCCGGCGAGCGAGCCCTTGAGGCGCTCGTGGACCCCGCCCTCCCACGGCCCCTCGAGCGGGTTGACGAGTCCTTGTTGACTCGCTTCAGGGAAGCGATTGGACTCCCATTTGGGACGGGCATGACCTTTTATCGAAGAGATGGAATCCTCTCTCATTTGACGGGTTATGTGGTCAGCGTGGAAGACCGGCGTCAACCGATTTTTGCGGCGATCCTCATTGAAAACCGTGCGAGGGAGGTTGACATTGATCCGCTTTGGATTCCCTTGCTGCTCCGTGCCGCGGGCGGCTCTTGATGTAGGCACAAGGCATAAGGCATCTAACTGTACAGTAACTAATGCCTAATGCCTAACGGGCTAATGCCTTGTGCCTTATGCCTAACGGGCTAACGTATGCTCCGTGGACCACATGAAGCCCGCTTGGCAATCCACGACCTCCACCCACGCGGAACGCCATGCCTATGCGCTCATCGATTTGGTCGGTCTCGACGTGCTCCAGAAGATGCAGGACCGCTTCGCCGCTTTGGGCCAAGTGTCCGTGTGCATCAGTAACGTTGAGGGACATCTATTAACCAAGCCGACCTGGGGCAGCCGTTTCTCGGAGATGATCGGAACTTCACCAGGCGGGCGAGCGGAACTGAACGGCTTCCTGAGAGTCCTTGCCCATCCGAGCCCGCCGAACCTCCCGCTGGTGTGCCTTCACGGCATGACTCTCTACGCGACACCGATCCGTCATCAGGATCGGCCGCTTGCGGTCATCGTCGTCGGCACCCGGGCGCCGGTCTGGCCGCCGGAAAAACAAATCCGCGACATCGCCGCGACCTACCAGCTTGACGCTGATGATCTCGTCCGCGCCACCGAAGAGCTGGACGCAAACATCGGCGGGACTCCCGAAGCGGCCCATCGCTTTGCCGACGGCCTGGCCGACACCATCGCCACGTTGTACGGCCAAGCGGCGCGTATTCAACGGCAGCTCACGGACTTGCGCACCGTGCACGAACTGGCGGACATGCTCTCGAGCACCTTTGACTTGCAAGAAATCTTGAATGTGACCGTCAACCGCGTGGTGAAAGTGCTTCCGGTCAAGGCCTGTGGAATTCGCCTGCTCGACGAACGCACGGGAGAGCTGGTGATCAAGGCGGTGTGCAATCTGTCGGAGGAGTATCTTCGCAAGGGGCCGGTGATGCTGCGCGACAACCCCATCGATGCCGCGGCCTTCGCAGGGGAAACGGTCTATATCGCGGATGCGCCCAACGATCCTCGGCTCCGATATCCGGACAACGCCCGCCGGGAGGGATTGGTCAGCGGCCTATGCGCCCCCATGGCCCATCGCGGAAAAACGGTTGGCGTCCTTCGCGTGTACACTGGCGAGCCCTACGAATTCCCGGAATCGGAGCAGGATTTGTTGCGGTCGATCGCTTCCCAGGCGGCCGCAGCCATCATCACTCATCGACTCTACCAAGAACAAGCCGAGGCCGAGCGCGTGCAGCGGCAAATGCAGGCGGCCGGCGAGATTCAGCGACGTATGCTTCCTCCGCATTCGCCCCGGCATCCCCACTTGGCCTTCGGGCACATGTACGCGCCGACGTTGCAGGTAGGAGGGGATTTCTACGATTTCATTGAGCTTCCCTCAGGCACGCTTGGCGTGGCCATTGCCGACGTGGTGGGCAAGGGCGTGCCGGCCGCGCTCTTGATGGCCTCGTTGCGAGCCGCATTGCGCAGCGCCGCCTACGCGGGAGACGATCTCGCGACGGTCATGGCCAAGGTCAACCGGCATCTGCATCGCGATACGCTTTCTAGCGAGTTCGCCACGCTCTTGTATGGCACGTTCGCCGCGGGCACTACGACGTTCACGTATTGCAATGCCGGCCACACTCCTCCGCTGCTTCTTAGCGGTGAAGAGTTCCGGGAGCTCCGTGCGGGCGGGCTGGTCATCGGGCTGCAGCCTGAAACCAAGTACGATTTCGGTTCGGTCACGATGCAGTCCGGCGACGTGCTGGTTCTGGCGACGGACGGTGTGACCGAGGCCATCAACTATCAGGGCGAGCAGTACGGCCGATCGCGCTCCATGGCCTCCATCCAACGCCATCGCAGCCTGGCCGCCCAACCGCTCGCCCACGAAATCCTCTGGGACGTTAGGCGCTTCGCCGGCCTGGCCGAGCAGTCTGACGATATCACCGTCGTCGTCATCAAGGCGCTTTGAATGCCGCTTTGAGTCCCGGATGGATGATTGAGTATAAGCCACCGATATTGCCAACGTTCAGTCGTCCCTCCGGGGACTTTGGGGGTGTGGTTCGTGCACCGCGTACCTACCGTTGAAACGGTGGGTTTTTATCAACACGTCCCTTGCCGTGGGCGAGGTCGTCCCTCGGGAGCCGAGCCAACGCATCCAAGGCTTGGTTGTCAGACCGAGCGGATGCCTATTGCACCATTCCTTTTGTCAAGCGCATGAATGCCGTTTCGAGGTTCACTTCCTCTTCGTGGAGCTCGCGGATTTTGAAATTGTTGTCGATCAGCAGCTTGGCCAGAGGCGTGAAATCATGGGTTTGCTTTTCGAGCTCGATGATCAAGCGGCCGTCCTGTTGGTCTACGCTGGTGATGCCGCGGGTGCGCTGCAACAAGAGGGCGGCTAAGTCTGCTTGCTCATTGACTCGGATGTGCACGCGCGTGCCCGTCTTGACCTTTCGGACGATTTCCTGGATCGTCCCGTGGAACAGCAACTGGCCCTGCTCGATGATGCCCACCGTCGTGCACAGCTCCGCAAGCTCGTGCAGGATGTGCGAGCTGATGATGATCGTCTTGCCCATGCGGCGAAGCTCCTTGAGTAGCTCGCGAATCTCGATTCGTGCCCGGGGATCCAGCCCGCTGGCCGGCTCGTCGAGGAGCAGCACTTTGGGATCGTGGAGGAGCACGCGGGCCAGGCTCAGGCGCTGCTGCATGCCCCGCGACAGCGAATCCACTAGAGCGTCGCCCTTGGAGACCAGGTCGGTCAGTTCCAGCACGTCGTTAACCACGCGGGCCCGCTGCTTGCCGGTGATGTTGTAGGCATTGGCGAAGAACTCGAGGTATTCCTGAACGGCCATGTCTTCGTAGGCCCCGAAAAAGTCCGGCACGTAGCCGATCAGAGGCCGAATCTTTCGCGATTCATATCCGATGACGTGGTCACAAACCCGAGCCTCACCCCAAGTGGGCTGCAACAGGGTGGCGAGAATCTTGATGGTGGTGGTCTTGCCGGCTCCATTGGGCCCGATGAAGCCGAAGCATTCGCCGTCCTCGATGTTGAGTTGGAGATTGTTGAGCGCAACGAGCTTGCCGTACTTTTTCGTCAAGTTGATGGTCTGGACGATCAAGGATGCAACCTCCGGCACTTATCCGTTGCTTGGTTCCGTGCCCACCTTCGGCTTATTAGGATCGGGAATTAAGGTAACCGGAATTCGGATGCGATACACGGTCCACGAATTGCCGGGCTCGGGTTCGACGGAAGAATAGGCGCGACTCCCTTGCCGGCGGCACAACCGGATCGGGCCGGGTTCGCGGGCAAAGCCCATGAGGTAAACGCTGTCCCGCTCCAGCTTCTCGCGAAGATCCAGCCGCCGCAGGCGATCGCGCGACCACGTCCGCATGCCGCCGGGCATGAACCCGGCCACCATGCCTCGCTTGGTGGCGTATTGAACGGGGTCAAACTCGCCAAGCGTCGAGAGCAAGAGCAGAGCGCTGTACTCGTTGCCCAGGATCATTTTGCTGTCTTCTTCGCCTGTCCACGTGACGGACTCCAACGCGCCGCGGAAGGGCAACACCCAGAGATTGTGGGCATGTTTCAACTGCCAATCGAGGACGGGCCGGAATTCCTCCTGTCCTTCCGACGGAACATAGCACCGTGGGGCCAGGAAGATTCGGCCCGCATCCTTGGGTAGGTCCCCGATGCGAAAGGCATACATGAATTCATGGCGTCGCAGGTCTTTCTGAAATCCACGATTTCGTTCCAAGGGGGCATGAATGTCGTATAAAGGCTGCAGCAAATAGCAGTTCTCCAGGGTGACGCCCAACTCGTTGACCACATAACTATCCTGGGTCATTCGCCAATCGAGCGTGCTCCCCCCCGGCTCTTGACGGACCGTGATCTGCGCGGCCAGTTTACCTCCCAACCGCCCCTCCCAACGCCCTTCGAATTGCTTGAGCGTGCCGCGGACACGGACATCCTCAATGGCCGCGCTGCCGGGAACCAGTCGATATTCCTGCGGATCGGCGAAGCTACCGCTTGCTTCCCGGAAGTCCGGCCCGGTCGGTACGGGACGAAGGAAGCAGGGGCCGGCCGTGGGTTCGCTTTCGGCCACGGCATCGGACGGAAGCCAAAGATCCAGCGAACGATCCGCGGGGGTTTTGAACCCGAAGAATACCATCGCCCGGCCGTACGGCTCCCCGGCCATGGTGTCGATGATCGAGATCTGGTGGAGCCGTTCGCCAAATCCGCGAAGCGAATGAACCGCAAAAACGCTCACCGCTGAAGCCAACAACGCCATCAGTGCAAAGGCCGACCAACTGTGGTGACGCCAACCGCGACTGGTCAAGAAGCTCCACAATCCAAAGGTCGTCAGGAGTACATAACCAATGGAGAACAAAGCCGCCACGCTTAGGTAGAGCCCGCCGGAAGTGAGGAAAGAGACGGCGCTGATGACGCCGTGAAAAAGCGTTACAGATTCGACTTCAGAGGGTTGATCTTCACGGCCCAACAAGAAGACGTTGCGATAGAATTCGATTGGACGAGCAGAGCCGCGAAATAAGTTCTTTTCCGTAATCCCGGCGAAGACGACGCTTCCTAGCCCCTCGCCCCGCCGGGCGATCAGATCGGACCCTTCGCTCTCTTCGCGTGCCAGCACGACGGCATCCCCACGGGCCTTGCATCGAACCACGGGAACGGGCGGAACGTAGCGCGGTGGATCATACTCGCCCTGCTGAGACAGTAACTGCTCATAAACGTTGTCGAGTGCATCGACGGTGTATAGTGAACCAATATCGACAGGCAGAATGCCGTTCAGCGACTTGCGCAGCCCGAAGGAGGCGTCGCCCGGCGCGGACATGATCAGCAGCATCCCGCCGTGCCGGACCCAGTCGATGAGGGCTTGAATCTGCTTCTCCGTGAGGTCGTTGGGACTGGCGGCCTCCCATAGGATGTAATCGACCGCCTCCAGGCCGATCCAATGGTCAGGCAGCTCGCCGGGACTGATGTGGGCGATGTGAACCGCGCGGGCATACGTTTCGCGATGCTCCGGTGCGATCAGATCGTTCAAGCGGCCTAGGGCGCCGTTGGAAACAGAGAGAATCAGCAAGTCATCATCCGGAATCGCGCTGGGCTGGCGCACTGGACGCGGCCGGCGAGTCAGCTCGCCCTGACAAACCACTTCCTCGGCTTCGCCCCCCAACGATTGTACTTCCACGTGGAACTTTCCCTGACCTTGCAGAAAATTGGGAAGGCTATAGAGAACGACTCGCCGCGTGCCGCCCGTTTCGGCGCCCAAGTGCACTTCAACGAGGTCGTAGGCCTCGTCGCCGTCATTATCGAATTGGGCGACGCGCACCCATCCGTCGAACGCGGGCTGATCGACCAGCGCCAGATCGACCACCACGGGGGCCCACGCGCTGCCGCGGACGACGTCTTCGCCGTCCATGGAAGGGAACCCGATCCGGGTCACGTTGACCTCAATTCGGGCGAGAACGGGAACGGTCGGTGCCGTCCATGCAAGGAGGGCCAAACAAGCGCCGGGAAAAACGCCGCCCTTCAGGAAGTTGGATCGGGAAGAGCCCATGGGACTTTCATCCACGCGACGAAATCTTCGAACACGCGCAAGAGCCGAGACGTACGCCGTACGAGCTAGAGTTTTCGGCTCGACGCTCTCCATTCTAGTCCGGCGGCCGGACGTGAACAACTTCGGCTACAATGGTTCAAAGTTTGCGTTGACGCCCCGCGCGGGCATTTTTAGAATTCGCCCCGATGTCCACGGACCCATCTCTGCCCGTGCCGGTAGCGAAATATGGTACCAGCGAAGCAAACGACGAATCCGTGGATCAGGTTCGCATGTCCTTCGGCGAGCACCTTGAGGAGCTGCGGAGTTGCCTCATCCGGGCGTTGGCCGGTGTGACCATCGCGACCGTTCTGGGGTTCATCTTTGGAAAGCAGATCATGGGGGTCCTTTTTTATCCGCTGGTGATGGTACAGCATGCCAACCAACTGCAACCCAACCTGCAGGCTCTATCGCCGACCACGGCATTCGCCGCGTATCTGAAAGTCGCGGTTCTATCCGGCCTGATCCTGGCCATGCCGTGGACGCTGTATCAGCTCTGGCAATTCGTCGCCGCCGGATTGTATGCCCGCGAGCGGCGATTTGCGGAAAAACTGATCTGGCCGTCCGTGGTGCTATTTGTAGTTGGCGTGCTCTTCCTCTATTCTGTCGTGTTGCCCATCATGTTGCAGTTTTTCATCCGCTTCAACCGAACTCTTTCCATGCCGGATCTCTCGCCATTGGTCATTCAAACGTGGCTCGTCCCACAACCGGCTGCCGACCCGGCGCCGGAGCAGGCGGTCGATCGACAAAAAGTCCCCGTTGTTCGCGAGGACCCCGTCAACGCGGAGGTCGGAGCCGTGTGGATCAATGAATCGACTGGCCGGTTCGTGGCGGAGACACCCTCGGGCCGCAGGTCGGTGGCCCTGGAGCCGGGGGCGAAGGCTTCGCTGATTCAAAGCCAGTTCACAGTGGACGCCTACATCTCCTTTGTGCTGACCCTGGCCCTGGCGTTCGGGGTGGCCTTCGAGACGCCCATCGTCGTGTTCTTCCTAGCCTGGACGGGGGTGGTATCGACCGAGACGATGGTGCGGAGCCGGCGGTACGTGCTTCTCGCCGTCGTGGTGGCCGCCGCGTTCATTACTCCAACCCCGGACCTCATCAGCCAGCTTCTCCTGGCCGGACCGATGTACCTACTCTTTGAGCTAGGCGTCTTCGCCGCCCGGCTCAGCGAACGAAAAAGCAAAACGCCGATCACATGAGCGCGGCGGACGAATGCGTGAGCCATGTCGATGCCCGAGAACGGTTCTGACGGCTTTGAGAAGGACGGGCTGGAGTTCGACGTCGCGCGAACGCTTGACGAAGTGATCGATTGCTGGCGAGTCACGTACGCGGCGTACTTGCGGCAAGGCCTGATCGAACCGAATCCCTTCGGCCTTCACACAACTCCCGAAGCCCTCGCGGCAAATGTCGCTTTTGCCTTAGGCAGGAAGAACGGAACGGTCGTCACCACGGCGACCGCGATGATTGATGGCCCGGCGGGATTACCGCTGGATTCCGTTTTTCCCGATGAACTGGACACACTCCGCCGTGAGCATCGACGGCTGATGGAAATCGGACTTATGGCCAGCGTCCTGCCGATCCAGCCGTTCGGAACTCTGCGCCTGGCGGCCCATTTCGGTCTGCACCGCGACTGCACCGATTTTTTGTGCGGAATGCATCCACGCCGGGCGAAGCTATATCGAAGGTTGTTCGGTATGAGCCCCCTAGGCTCCGTGCGCATGTATCCGCTGGCGACCGAACAACCGGTCTGCTTGATGCGAGGCATTTATGAGGTCGCCCTTCATTCGTCGGGGCTTTTTCGGCGCGTGGGGCCGTTTATGCAAACGCCCGTGCCGGCGCATGTCTTCACCGACTGTTATCGCCTCGAAGCGGGAACGCTAAAGCACCCCTCCATTGCCGGGTTTGTCCAGCACATCCAGCGGACGAACCCCGGCAGACAACCGGTCACATAGCGCCGGCAATGTCGCCAAAGGGCGGCAATCGATCACATCCCGTGGCGTCCCGCTCTTAGCTTGACCCGCCGGCCAGGACAAACGTAATCGTGGTATCGCTCGAGAAGCTCCAGGGGGTATTGAGGCCGGTCGTGCCGCGGGCGGCCGATCCGCCAATGAACTCCGCGCCTTGCCCGAAGAAGAGGCTCGATTGAGGCGAAAAACTCAAGTCGGCTCCGGCTCCTTGCTCGCTTGTCCGGCTTATCGCGAAGTTCGCGGTTCCCACCACCTCACCGGGGTTGATGGGGAGGCCTCCGTTATCCGCGCCGCGGGCAAGCCAGCCTTCGCCCGCCCCAGGCGCGCCATCCGGACCTGTAAAACCGAGATCGATGAAGAGTTCGCCATCGATGGCCCTCGCCTCGGACGCGGCAAGAGTTCCGGCATCCAGTGCGGCGTTGTTGGATTCATCTACGTACGCGCGAATGATCGTACCCGCGGGTACTCCGAACTCGGCCGCGAACGCGGGATCCGGCCCAAAGGTGAAGTCAAAAGTACCCGCCAGCGCGGTCTCCGTCTTTTCCAGGACGAGAAGTTGAAAGATAGCCGTAACCTCGGGATTGCCGGAGGTTCCGCCCAACAATGCCGTTCCGTTGGCATTGGTGAGGATGTTCATGGTGATGATCCCACGAATGGAATCACCCACATCGATGATGGCCGGCTCGCCAACCCTGTTGATCAAGCGCTCACGATTCTCGTCTGACAGGACGTTGAGCCCGTCGACGAGCCGGCTGGGGAACGGGACCGTAACCGCGGTGGGACAGCCACCGACGACCACGAAAAGGCATCCGAGGATAGAGGCATTGCGCTTCACGACGTCGCTCCTTATTGTTTTTAGACCTACACTTTCGCGGAGCCACCGAAATCGGATCAACTCCGTCCACGCCAATAGGCTCCTACCGTAGCGTTTCGGCGCCGCGTTCGCAATGGCATAATGGTCCGAGGATTGCGTAAGGCGGCTCCTGCATGGATGACGAAGCCTTTCAGCGTGCGGCGGAAAAGATTCGAACCATTGTCGGCGCGGATGGTTTCGACGCCGGTGATCGGACTCGTGCTCATTACGCCCGGAGCACCTCCCTTTGGCCGTCATTGCCGCTCGCAGTCGTATTTCCAACTTCCACGCAGCAGGTTCAGGGCCTGGTTCGCGTGGCGGCAGCCTTCGGATTCCCCATCCACGCAATCTCCCGCGGGCGAAACTGGGGTTATGGCGATGCTACGGCTCCGACCGACGGACAGCTCATTCTGGATTTGAGTCGCATGAACCAAATCGTCGAAGTGAACGCCGAATTGGCCTATGCCGTGATCGAGCCGGGTGTCACGCAGGGCCAACTCTTCACCTTCTTGCGCGATCGAGATATCCCGCTCTGGCTCGATTGCACGGGGGCGGGGCGCGAAGCAAGCCTGCTGGGCAACGCACTCGAACGCGGCTTCGGCCATACGCCCTACAGCGATCATTTCGCAAGCCTTTCCGGCATGGAGGTCGTGCTTGGGGACGGGCGGGTGTTGGAGACCGGGCTAGCCCATTACGAGTCAGCCCGTGCCCGGTATCTCTACCCATACGGCGTCGGGCCTTCGCTCGATGGACTGTTCGCCCAATCGAATTTCGGCATCGTGACACGCGCCGGGCTGTGGCTCATGCCCCGGCCGGAGGCGTTCCGTGCGTTCTTCGTTCGGGCGGAACACGATGAGGACCTCGAGCCGCTCGTGCGCTGCCTCTCGTTGATGCGCCGGCGCGGCATTCTGCGAAGCGCCGTTCATATTGGGAATGATCTTCGCGTCTTGGCATCGCGGTTGACCTATCCTTGGGAGCGCGCGGAATATGAGACTCCCCTGCCCGATGTCTTACGCAAGCAATTGCGCCACGAGTTGCACATCGGCGCTTGGAACGTCGCGGGCGGAGTCTATGGCGATCGCCGAATGGTTCGCGCGTCAAAGCGAACGATACAAAACATGCTTCGGCCGTATCGCGTCGTCTGGATCGACAACCGAAAAATGCGAATTGCACGCTGGTTGTCCTCGCGGCTGGAGCGGCGAGGCCGAGGGCAACGGTTGCGAAATCTCCTTGCCTCGGTTGAACCCGCCTATGCGTTGATGACCGGGGAACCCGTCGACGAGCCGCTGCGTGGAGCCGCCTGGCGCGTCCGCGGCGAGACGCCCACGGAGCCGGTGGACCCAAGGGACATCAGCGCCGGTCTGTTGTGGGCTTCGCCTGTGCTTCCGGCGACCTCCGGTGCTGCTCGGGAGGTTGTCCGCATCCTGGAGCCAATTTACGAGAAGCACCGGTTCGAACCACTGCTGACTTTCACGTTGGTCAATGAGCGGGCGATGGTGTGCATCTCAAGCATCAGCTTCGATATCCGAGAAGTAGAAGAGTCGGCGCGGGCAAAATCGTGCTATGCGGAACTCAATTCGACCCTCGTGACCGCCGGTTTCATTCCCTACCGCACCGGACCGCTAGGATACGAGCATCTCGTCGATCGGTCCGGCGTGTTTTGGAGTCTGGCCAACCAGATCAAGAAAGTGCTGGATCCCAGCGGGATCATCAGCCCCGGCCGCTACCTGTGATTCGGACCTCGCTGCGCCGCTTTCCAAACGGGCACGGCTCGCGTTAACGGGCGCGGGGGTGGGAGAGGGCGGTGGAGCCGGTGGCGTAGAAATCCAGCAACAGTCGGTCGGGCAGGGCGTCGTATTCCTTGCCGTCCAGCAGCAGTTGCCCGGCGGTGGCGTCGCACTCTTCGCCGGT
>Ga0187892_10001897_pt1 | contig 45131 bp, 47 predicted proteins | sample MA1701073metaG_FD_139345 | JGI IMG/M metagenome (GOLD analysis project Ga0187892, IMG submission 139345) | Bio-ooze microbial communities from a basaltic lava cave in the Kipuka Kanohina Cave System on the Island of Hawaii, USA - MA170107-3 metaG ...
AGGCCAAACAAAGCTGGGAGGGCCTCAAACAGTTAAAACTGTAGTGAAGACTTTTGGAAGACCGTGACTGAAAACAAACTACTTGGCCATCCAAAACTCCACCAACTGCGAAAGTTGGGTTAGGCCGAAGAAGGGAATCACAGCGGCGTGCACGAACGCGCAATCTGGGCGATTGGAATGAATGTCAGTGACTGGCATCAGTAGTTGGCCCAGCAACCCGGTGTTACCAATTCGATCAGATGTCTGTCGGGATCGCGGAAATAGATGCTTTGACCTCCACTCGGCCAGCGCACTCTGCTTTCGATGGTGACCTGATACTGTTGCAGCCAGAGTTCCCAGCGCTTCAATTCAGCCGAGGATATCGCAAACGCCAGGTGCAACTCACCGTGACCGTCGTGGGGAGGAATGACTCCGCCACTGCTCAACTGAGGAGATGTGGAGGCTCCCTTTGCGAACAGGAGCAGGACCTGCTGTTCAGAAGCGCGCAATGCGCAAAAGCGCTGGTCGGCAACGAGCTTCTGGAACTGAAAGACCGTCTCGTAGAACTGAACCGCCCGCTCGAGATCTGCGACGTACAACGAAGTCTCCAAGACACCCGTCACCTGGGGCATGGCCAACCTCCAGAGCTACCCTGACTGGCGCACCAATTGCTGTCCCCGCATTTCGAACCTGATCGGGAATCGGGCAGCGAGTTCCGGGCTATGAGTGACGACGACTAGAATCGACTGGAGGGCGCGGTATAACTCCAGAAGCAGTGTGGCTACGGTCTCGGCCGAACGCCGGTCAAGATTTCCGGTAGGCTCGTCACAGAGCAGCAGGGCAGGCTGTCGGATGAGTGCGCGTGCCAGAGCTACGCGCTGCTTTTCTCCGCCGGAGAGTGCCGCCGGCCGATGATCCAGCCGCTCCTTGAGCCCGACGCGCGTGAGCAACTCCCGAGCTCGAGCGACGAATCCGTCGTCCGTCGGTGCCACCAGCGTTGGCGCCAGGACGTTTTCGAGGACAGAACACTGCGGCAGAAGGCAATGATCCTGAAAAACAAAACCCACCTTTTCGCCACGAAACGTCGCGGCAGCGCGTTCAGCCAGGTCAAAAGGATTCTGACCGTCGAGCGTTAACGTGCCAGAAGTCGGTTTCTCCAGAGCTCCCAGGATGTAGAGCAACGTGCTCTTGCCGCTGCCCGAGGGACCCATGATGGCTGCGGCTTCGCCACGGCGCAGAGAAAAGCTCACACCGGAGAGGATGGGCAGCGGCCCCTGTGGAGTGGGATAATCCTTGGTCAACTCAGATACGGCGAGCATTCTTTTCCTCGAAAGAAGGGGCTAGGAACAATCTTTAGGGTGCGTTGGCTCCTGAACACACCGCAATCCATGCTTCATGCCGTCGGCGGGTTGAAAAGCACCATGCATCCTAACACTCTCTTCACCCTGTCAAATCGAGTTCCGCCGCAGCCAGGCTCCTCGTGCTGCCGATCAACTCAAGCAGGCTGCCAAGCTGTGACAGTTCCTGCGGGCTTGCCAAGGCTCGCGTACAAAGCAATGGTCTGATTTGCCATGCCGACAACGCTGTGCCAGCGATGAACTCCCGCGACGGCTTTCCGTCCAAGCTCTGCGGTCAGAGCAGCATCGCCCAAAACGGACCTGAGGCCTGCCGCCAGACTAGCGGCATCGGGTTCAACCAGAATACCCCCTGAGGTACGCTCGATTATCTCCACAAATGCGCCCCGCCGGGGCTGGACGACTGGGACCCCGCTGGCCATGGCTTCGAGAACTGGCATGCCTTTCGGATCATCGAAGGCGACAGGAACAGAAAAGACGTCGAGCTGTTGGAGGAACTCGACTTTCGCTCTTCTGTCGAGAACGCCGTGGTATCGAAACTCGTTTGCCAGCCCCCACGTTTCCATCTTTTCCTGCACGCTTGCGAGGTAAGGCCTGTGCTCCGGAGCCAAGTATCCGGCCACGTCCAGCCGGGTTGGTGGCAGCCCGCCGCTTTGGCGCAGGATTCGATAGGCTTCGCATAGCACCTCCAGGCCCTTTTCAGGTGCAACGCGGGCGAGGTAACCGATCCTCAAAGGCGAATCGCCTGCAGTGGCGCGGCTCTCGAAATCGCTGAGGTTGATGCCCAACGGAATGACATGGATCTTCTCTGAGGGGATGTCCAGCAAGGCTGCCATGCGATCTGCGTAGAATCGGGTGTAGGCCAGAAAGGCGTCGACAGTGGCCGCTTTGCGGCGCATCAATTCCAGCGCTTCGTGTTGGAATGGGGACTGAAGATGCTCCAGGAAGAAATCTTCGCCTTGCAGGGTCACACACACCGGTCGATTCAACGCCTTCTTAATGGGACTCACGAGTCCCACCAACAGTGAGTTCTGCACGTGTACCACGTCGGGTACTCCTTCAGAACACAACCAATGCAGCAACTTGTCCAGCTCCTTCTTCTGATTGCCCTCTTCGCCTCGCAACATTGAGACCGTCAAGGCGCCGAGCAGTTCGGGATTTGGGGAAATAGCCCGCCCTGAAAACAGCCGGATAACTCTTTCTGAGTCCCACAGCCGGTCCAGCAGCCAGGGTGTCTTGCGGAACAAGGGGAAGTATTGTTCCAAGTAAACGCTGATACCGCCGAAGAATACCCGCTTCTGGCTTACATTCGGCTCGTCGGTCAGGGTGGGAGTGTAGAGGGGAAGGAGCATCACATCATGGCCGCCGCGCATGAGTTCAGCAGCCAGAGCATTGTCCAGGAGGCAGCTGCCGCAATACATGCCGGCAGCACCAGCGGTGAGGTAGAGGATTTTCATGAAGTCACAACCTTGATGCCGGCCGGCGCGGAAGCCAGCGGCCCACCTGCTTGCAGTAGCGCTGGTAGGAGAAGCCGAACTTGCGCGTCAGAGCAGGCTCCTCCCAGAAAACAACAAAGATATGGAAGCCGATTCCGGCAAGTCCCGCCAGCAAAAGAAGAGACTGAGACCGGAACAGAATTGCCTCGCCGAAAAGGATTGCAAGAATCGACACGTACATCGGATTTCGAACGTAACGGTAGAGTCTCTTCGATACGAAGATCACGGGCGGGTCCCAAACAGCCGGAGTGCCGCGCCCGGCAAAAGTGAAATCCCAGACGCAGCCACAATACCCTGCCGCTCCAAGCAGCACTGCCACAGCTCCTGGGAGAGTCGTAAGGACGCCTCCTGAAGAGGCAGACGGCTCATGACGCAGAAGAAGATAAGGCAAACCAACCGTCAGACCGCCTGGGACGAAAATGGTGAAAAGCAGCGACCGGAGGGCAACAGGCATGGTGCGACGATTTGTGTTGATCTCGGGGAATGCCAGACAGTCGGTACTTCACAGTCGCAATCAGTGCTCAGTACACACCTTCAACAACCGTTGTTTGGAACCCTGAAAACGGCCGAACATTGCGGACTCCATCCCAGGGGTAGGTCGGGCAGGGCTGCTCTCGCTCGCACTCGTCACGTTCAAGGAATCGTGGCATGAAAAACTCGCGTGTGAGTGTCGTCAGCCTGACGCGGCCTGTCTCGCCGTATGCGACAACCCGGTTCGGTTGGTCAGGATCTACGACTTCAATCATCGCTCGTGGGGAAGGAGGGTAATAGATCACCGCATAGTTGTCTTCAGGAACACGGGGTTTATGGACCGCAAGACCCATCAAAGTATTGCCATAGGTTGGAGCGAAGTAGACTCCGTCGAGCAATTCTTCCGCCGCTAAGCGGTAGAACTGAGGCGTCATCTCGGTGCCCCCACAGAAGACGCCCTTGATGCCCAGTTTCCTGAGGGAAACCTTCTCACAAAGCGCTTCGAGCAGTTTGGGTGTTGTGAAGAGGCAGTGGATATTATCGTGTGCCCGCAGCAACGTGAGGGCTTGATCGATGACATGCTGCTTGTACAAATCCGCCATACTGACCTGCCCCATCTTGAGCAGTTTGATCACCCAGCGTGGATCGAGGTCCACCATGAAGCAGATGCCTCCCCGATACTGTGCCAGATGTTCGACAGCCAGGCGCAGACGGCGAGGCCCGGTAGGCCCAACCGAAAGCCAGTCTGATCCTGGCGGGAATGCCTCGTCGGGGAGCGTAGCGCTGAAGGCTTCGTAGTCGATTCGAAAGTCGTCAATGCTGATACGTGCTTTGGGAACACCAGTGCTCCCGCCGGTTTCGAACGTCGAGATGGGCCGGTTTGCGTAAACCTTTGGAACCCAGCGGCGAACAGGGCCTCCCCGCAGCCATTCATCTTGGAAATTGTCAAAACGCGACAGGTCATCGTAGGTCTGAATCTCCTTGCGCGGATCCCAGTCTAGATCCTTGGCGAAGTTGAGCCAGAAGGGACACCCAGTTGCGGGGTCGAAATGCCAATGCACCATCTCGCGCGTCCAGGCGTCCAGAGCTTCCTTCGACGTTTCGATTCTCGGCTGCAGATCGTTGTCAAGAATGTTGGGCATCGTTTCCGTCCGGCCATAGATTACATGGGTTTGTCAAAAACGTGAAGCAGGGTTTTCCGGAAGTCGACACTCTGTTGCACCCCGGCACCAAGGCGTTGCAAGGTCTGGCCGATATTCACAAATTGAATATTGATTCGTGCTAAATATTGCTAAGGGAGTCAATCACTTTTGTCGATTTGATCAAACGAAATGAAGGCTCAGGGCGGGGGGTGCAGGCTCTCCAGAAGTGATGGTGGCGAATGAAGATAATCGTTGCCGAAGATGACATGGTTTCCCGTGTTGTGCTCAGCGAACAACTGCGAAAGCAGGGACATGAAGTCATCGCTGTGGAGAACGGGCGGCTTGCCTGGGAAGCTTATTGTTCTGAGCACATTCACATGGTGGTTTCCGACTGGATGATGCCGGAGATGGATGGGCTGGAACTTTGCCGTAAGATCCGTAGCGAGCGGCGTTCTGCCTATACCTATATCATTTTCCTAACAGCGCGCTCGGGCAAAGCTAACTTTCTCGAGGGAATGAACGCTGGCGCGGATGATTTTGTCGTTAAGCCTTTTGATATCGACGAACTCAAGGCACGCGTCAAGGTTGGGGAACGCATTCTGGGACTGCAGCAGGAAGTGCGCCACCTGCGCGGGCTTCTTCCCATTTGTTCTTACTGTAAGAAGATCCGCGACGACAAGAACATCTGGACTCAGCTGGAGGAATACGTCAGCCAACATTCCGACGTGATGTTTTCACACAGTCTGTGTCCAGAATGCTATGAGCGGGAAATGAAGCCTCAACTGGACATGCTCCAGGGTGGCGGGGAGTAGATTCGGCATGGGAAGGCTAAACATCAACCAGATCAAGCCAGGCATGAAACTGGAAAAGGACGTTCAAGAGCGCAGTGGCCGTGTCTTGCTGCGGGCGGGAACTGAAATTACCGAACGGCATTTGAACATCCTCATGTCCTGGGGAGTGTCTGAAGCCGACATCGAATCAGCGTCGCGTGAAGAGGCCGAAGCTGAAAGGCTGCAAAAGGTGGACCCCGAAATCCTCAAGAAAGCCGAGGAACAGGTGCGTCCTCTGTTTGCGCATGCGGACCAGGACCATCCGGCGGTTCGGGAACTGATGAGGCTGAGCGTTTTGCGCAGGGCCGGAGTGCGAAGCTGATGGTTTCAGATCAGCAAGCTGCGCAAATTGACAGAGAACGGTCGGAGCTGGTGGAAGGGGGAAGACACCGTGCAAGCTAAAGACTTCGTTAAGGGGACGCTGGACATCCCTTCGCTCCCGATGATCTTCACTCGTATCGACGAGGCTGTAAATAACCCCCGAAGCTCTTTAGCGGAGATCGGGCGTATCATCAGTGAGGACTCGAGTCTAACGGCGCGGCTGTTGAAGATCGTCAACAGCGCGTTTTACAGCTTCCCAACCAGGATAGAGACCATCTCGAGAGCTGTGACCGTGGTGGGCACGCAGCAGTTACGCGACCTCGCCCTGGCGACCTCAGTCATGAAGCTGTTCCAGGGAATTCCTGCCGATCTCATGAACATGGAAGCGTTCTGGAAGCACAGCATCGGCTGCGGTGTGTCTGCCAGGATTCTAGCTACCCGCCGACGGGAGGCCAATGTGGAACGCTTCTTCGTGGCGGGCATTCTTCACGATATTGGCCGTTTGGCTCTTTGCCTCAACGAAGGTGACTGGATGCGGGGCGCTTTAGGGCGCTGCCATGCAAGCGGCGAGCTTCTCTATAAGGTGGAGTTAGAAGAGCTGGGCTTCGACCACGCAGGATTGGGCCGGGCCCTGCTGGAAAATTGGAAGCTGCCTGCCAGCCTAGAAGAGACGGTCGCCTACCACCACAACCCAATTGCGGCATCGCGCTTCCCAGTCGAAGCAGCGGTCGTCCATGTTGCCGACATCATCGCTCATGCCATGCAGCTCGGCAACAGCGGCGAACAGCTGGTTCCTCCCCTGAATCCCCAAGCCTGGGACCGGACGGGCATTTCTCCGGAACAACTACCAGACATCCTGAATCACATTGACCGGCAATTCAGCGAAGCGGCTGAATGGATGACGCCCGAGGCTTCCCGATGAACTCCGCCTCTGTCAACATCATCGACCACCTCACCAGCCTTGAGGCTCGAGTGCACACTCTAGAAGAGATGAATCGGCGCATCTTGGATTCGGTGGACATGGTTGCATCCTTGGGCTATTTCCAGAACAGTCTCGGCCAAAACGACGACACTCCAGCCATTCTTGGCAGCACTTGGACTAACTTGAAGAGACTTACAACCTTTCAAGCGATGGGGTACTGGCTGGTTGACAAGAGTGATGCCGAGTTCATCCTAACTCTCTGCGATCCTCGCGACCAGGAGGCTGCCTTGCGCAAGGAGGTGGAATGCCAGATTGCCGAGGGCGTGTTTGCCTGGGCATTAAACCAGAATCGCACGGTAATGGTTCCATCCAAGACCCTGGGGCACACGCTAGTCCTGCATGTGCTGGCGACGCGGGCTCGAGTGCTGGGCATGTTTGCCGGAGTCCTGACCGGAGATGGATTTCTGGTGACTGAAGAGGCCAAAAGCCTTCTGTCCATCCTGATGCTGAACACCTCCTACGCCGTCGAGAGTTCGGGGCTCTATCATCAGATCAATTGCGACAACAGAGAACTGGAGAGTGAGGTCGAGCAGCGGACTCGCGAGTTGAACCGCGCCCGTGTGGAGGCAGAAGCGGCCAGCCGTGCGAAGAGTGAGTTTCTCGCGAACATGAGTCACGAGATTCGAACGCCGATGAACGGCGTTATCGGCATCACGGACCTGCTGCTGAGTACCGCCTTGAATTCAGAACAGGCGGATCTGGCCATGATGCTGCGCTCGTCAGGAGAAAGCTTGCTGGCAATCATCAACGACATCCTGGACTTTTCGAAAATCGAAGCAGGCAGGATGCAGCTGCAGCAAGTTGAATTCGAGCTGCAGCAGATTGTGGAAGAGGTTGTGGATCTGGCCTCGGTTGCTGCTCACAAAAAGGCTGTGGATCTCAGCTGCTTCATCCATCCCGATGTTCCCTCCACTCTCGTCGGCGATTCCCTGCGTCTCCGCCAGGTACTGACCAATCTGGCTGGCAATGCCGTCAAGTTCACGGAACGGGGCGAGGTGGCCATCGAGGTGAAGACCCTTGATGGCGGAGGAGCCACGGAGGCAGAGAACCGCTGCCGGCTGCATTTCTCGGTGCGCGATACGGGAATCGGAATCAGCTCTGAGGGGAAATCCCGGCTGTTCGAATCCTTTTCTCAGGCAGATGGTTCAACAACGCGCCAGTTTGGAGGCACAGGACTCGGCCTGGCCATATCGAAGCGGCTCACTCAGCTGATGGGTGGCGAGATCGGCGTCTACAGCGATCTCGGACAAGGCAGCACTTTTTGGTTTTCCGTTCCCTTTGTGAAGGCAGGCGCTGCCTCCGCCCTTCCATCGGCCCCTGCAGCTTTTGCCGAACTCCGGGTGCTGATCTTGGACGAACTCGCCACTAGCCGCGGCATTTTGAAATGCTACCTCAACTCATGGGGCATTGAGGCCGACGCCGTGGGAGACCTCTCACAATGCCGGGAGTCTCTGAAAGCTGACGCTTCGGGAGGCAGGCCCTACAACCTGCTGGTAGTCTCCTTGCCTCAAAGCGGTGCCGGCCGCACAGCGTCCCTGGAACGATTGCGGCAAGCCCAGTTCGCGCCGCTTCCGTGCCTCGTGGTCACCACGGATTCGCAATTGGTGGCTGAAAGCGACTTCGGCGGACGTCTAGTCCAGTTGATCTCCAAGCCTCCCCGCAAACGGCAGCTGTTCGACATTCTTGTTCAACTGCTTCCACGTCTGGTTCCATCACATGCAAGCCTCGAACGCGCACCCAGCAGAAATGGAGGCAGGGCGGACAGACCTGCAGCGAGCGAGTCATCAAGATGGGACTCTCCCGGCGCGAAAGCGCGCGCGCGAGTCCTGGTCGTTGAAGACAATGCTGTAAACCAGAGAGTTGTCGTTCGCACTTTGGAAAGACTGGGATTCCAGGCTGACATTGCGGCAAACGGCCTGGAAAGCCTGGAAGCTCTCGATCGCGCAGGCTACGACGCCGTGCTGATGGATTGCCAGATGCCTAAAATGGACGGGTACGAAGCCACGCGGATCATCCGGCAAATGGAAGAAAGGACAAAGAAAGGTGAACTGGCTCCGAAGGCTGGTTCGTCATACGCCATGAAATATCCCATTCCTAACCACATTCCAATTATTGCGGTTACTGCAAATGCCATGCCGGGTGACCAGGATCGGTGCCTTCAGGCCGGGATGGATGATTACATCAGCAAACCCATCCAGTCGCAGCGCCTGGTGGAGGCCATCGAAGGCGTGATCGGAAACAAAGGCGGCCCAACTGGTGCTGAAAACGACCCGGCGATCTGCGATGCCGCGGCTGCTCTCGACAGGCTTGAGGGCGATCAAGAGCTGCTTCAGGAAATGGCATGCCTCTTTCTCGATGACTTGGAGCCTCTGCTCAGCCAGATTCAACAGGCGGTTGCCCTGCAGAACTACCCGGCGATTACTGAGTCGGCGCACGCTCTCAAGGGCTCTGTGGCTAACTTCTTTGCTCCCCGGGCACAGGAAGCAGCTTTCCAGCTGGAAAAACTTGGGCGCTCCGCTGAAGGAGACGTGATCGAGGCCGCTGTGTGGGAGTTGACGAAGCATCTGGACGACTTGAAGCCGTTTATCGAGAGGATGGCTGGAAGAGAGCAACCATGACCAGCGGTGAAGCCAGTCCACTGAAAGTAACGATCGCCGAGGATGACGCGACCACACGAAGGCTGCTCCTGCTGACTTTGCAAAGAGCTGGCTATTCCGTTGAAGAGTGCTGTGATGGCGAGGAGGCGTGGAAGAAGTTCCAGGCAGGCGATGCGCCTCCTTTGGTGATCCTTGATTGGATGATGCCGAAGATGGATGGCATCGAGGTTTGTCGCAGACTCAAGAGCCTGCACGGAAGGCCGCCCAGCTACGTGATTCTGCTCACTGCCAAGGGGCGAAAGGAGGACTTGATCGAAGGGCTAAACGCGGGTGCCGATGACTATTTGACGAAGCCGTTCGATCCTGGCGAGTTGCTGGCGCGTTTGAGGGTTGGGTCCCGCATACTCGATTTACAGGAGGTGCTGGCGTCAAGGGTGCATGACCTGGAGGAGGCGCTGGCCCAAGTGAAGCTGCTGCAGGGTCTCCTGCCCATCTGCTCTTATTGCAAGAGCATTCGCGACGACAACAACTACTGGCAGGAGATTGAGAACTACGTGAGCGCGCACTCCGAAGCGCAGTTCAGCCACAGCATTTGCCCGCCGTGTTACAAGCGGTTTGTCCAGCCCGATTTGGAAAACCTTCAAAAACTAGTAGGGAGTGACGTCAACGAATGACACGGATACTACTCGTTGATGAATCGGCGCCGGACCGGCGCCTGGCCGCAGATCTGCTCCAACGGCAGGGAAATGTTGAGGTCTTCTATGCCGGAGGTGGGATGGAGGCGCTGCCAGCGATTCGACGCCTTTCACCTCATGTCGTGCTCGCGGCGCTGCCTTCCGAGGGCACGCAATTCCTGAAGTTGATCGAGGAGGTTCACAGAAAGTATCCCAGACTGCCACTGATCGTCATGACCGGAGATGACCTGACGCCTCTTCTTTTTGAAGCTTTGCAGAAGGGAGCCGTGAGTTTCGTGCCTAAAGGCAACATGGCTCATTGCTTGTCGCGAACGCTGCAGAGCGTGCTGTCCTGCTCACGCGGTGAACGACGCCACCAGCGGCTCGTGGGCTACCTGTGCCCGGCTGAATCCAGTTTCTGCCTGGACAACGATCCGGAGCTGATCCCTCCGCTGGTCTCCCATCTCCAGGAGAGCGCTGTGCGCAGCAAGGGCGTAGGCGAAACGGGCCGAATGCAGCTGGGAATCGCGTTGCACGAAGCGCTGCTCAATGCGCTGTATCACGGCAATCTCGAGGTCAGTTCGCAGTTGCGCGAGGCGGGAGAAGCGGCTTATCTGGCGCTGGCAGACGAACGACGGCGCACACCGCCCTATCGAGACCGCCGGATTCATGTTCTGGCCCGGATGACGCCCTCAAAGGCAGTCTTCGTCATCCGCGACGAAGGACCTGGTTTCAAACCAGAGGAGCTGCCTGACCCCACTGCTCCGGAGAATCTGGCAAGGGCCAGCGGCAGAGGCATCTTATTGATGCGCTCGTTTGTCGATGCTATGCGCTATAACGGGAAGGGAAACCAGCTGACATTGGTCAAGCGCCTGGTGACGAACGGGGAGGTACCATGAGAGTCCTCGTCGCTGAAGATGACCCGGTTTCACGCACCGTGCTCTGCCGAACTCTGGGGAAATGGGGTTATCAAGTGGTGGCGGCTGAAAACGGGGCAAAGGCCTGGTCGTTGTTCGAGCAGGACCAGTTCTCGGTCGTGATCAGCGACTGGATGATGCCCGAGCTCGACGGCCCGGAGTTGGTGAGACGCATTCGTGCCTGCAACCGGAATAGCTATGTCTATACCATCCTGCTAACAGCAAAGTCGCAAAAAGAGGATGTGGTTGCCGGCATGGAGGCCGGCGCCGACGACTTCGTCACCAAGCCCTTTGATCCGGGCGAACTCAATGCGCGGCTGCGAGCTGGAGTGCGCATCTTGACCCTGGAACATAGCTTAGCCCACCGCAACATGGAGCTTGAGGCAGCAAACGAACGCATGAAGCGGGATCTCGAGGCAGCTGCCCGCATCCAGGAGTCCTTGTTGCCGCAGCGGCTGCCTGCCGTGCCTGGACTCGAGTTTGCGTGGGCCTTCCGTCCTTGCGACGAGCTGGCCGGAGACATTCTGAATATCCTTCGACTTGACGAGGAAAATTTCGGTCTCTATGTCTTAGATGTGAGCAATCACGGCGTGCCTGCTGCCTTGCTGGCTGTGACGCTCAGCAGACTGTTGACGCCACTCATGCATCAGTCTCATTTGCTCAAGGAGCCCACGCCGAATGGGCGGGGGTATCGACTGGTGTCTCCTGCTGATGTGGGGTGCCAGCTCAACCGGCAATTTCCTATGGACAATGCAGCAGGCCAATATTTCACGCTGCTCTACGGCGTGCTCAACATCCAGCAACTTGAGTTCACCTATCTGCAGGCCGGGCATCCTAGCCCGATCCACCACTCGGCTGCTAAGGGTAAGTGCAGTGTCCTCGAAGGCTGTGGGCTGCCGGTAGGCTTTATGGAGAACCCTGCCTATCGGGAGTTCCGAGTGAAATTGGCTGAACGGGACCGTCTGCTGCTGTACTCGGATGGCGTTCCCGAAGCCTGCAACCCTGGGGGAGAGCAGTTCGGGGAACAGCGGTTGTTGGAAGCATTTGCGGAGTCGAGTCCGTTGGCGCTGAAGGAGAGTGTTGGAGTCCTGGAAACTCGGCTCGCTGAGTGGTGTGGGGAAAGTGGTATGAAAGATGATGTTTCTCTGCTGGCGCTCGAGGTCAGAAAATAGACTTCGGCTTGTTCATTCAGATACAGATGCATCGCCAGCGTGCCGATGTAAAGGAGTACCTGGTTGCAAGGAGTGGATTTAATGAATATCACCTGCGATGTCTGCGACGAATGTGCTATTGCGCGGCTGTCAGGCAGCATCGACATGTCGGCCGGCGAACAGTTTCGCGGGGCGGCGCCGATTGAGGCTCGTACCTCTGACCTGGTTGTGGACCTGTCCAAAGTGGATTTCATGGACAGTGCCGGTCTCGCTGCCTTGGTCCTGGTCATCCGTGGCCACAAGGCGGCAGGCAAGCAGTGCGTCCTGGCAGCTCCCACTCCAATCGTTGCGAAGATACTCAAGGTTACGGCGATCCACCAACTGGCCCCTGTCGAGGACACTGTAGACGGTTCTCTTCGCCGCTTGAAAGGGAGCCGTTGAGACGAACTGATGCGTGGCGGGTGTCCTGGCGAGCCTAACCACCAGTGTAGGAAAACCGCAATGACTGGCACCTATGACACCTTAGGAAGGATCATCAGCGAACGACAGCTGCTCTCCCTTCGGGAAACGGAGCGTTGGCTTTCCCGAGCAAAGGCTGAAGGGCTTTTCCTGGAACAAATTCTGTTGAACGAAAGGGTATTCACTCGGTCTCAGCTGCTCGAGATCTTGGAGAACCACTATTTCTGTCCGGCGATGGATCTTGAGACCTGGGCTTTTGATGCCGCCCCACTGGGACTGGTTTCGCACCAGTTGGCGAAGCGCCACCTTGCGTTTCCGCTGGAGTCAGACGAGTCCCGGCTCAAGGTGGTGCTGGCCGACCCCGACGATACGAAGGCTTGCGAGGCTCTGCAGCTGGCATCACGGCGGCAGTTGTTGCGTGTGGTCGGGATGCGTCACCACCTGAAGCAGATTATCGATCAGCATTACGCTCGCTACCAGAAAGAGCTGGCCGCTGCCAAGCCCGAAAGGGCCAAAAGCAATGGACAAAATGGCCTTTCCTCAGCCCGAGTATCGGTGGCCGTGGCGCCCATCCGGATGCTCGATTTGAAGGGCAAGCAACCCGTGGCGGTAGTCGACGCCGTCATTGAGGCTGCCGCGCAATGGGCAGCCTCCGACATTCACATCCAGCCGGGCGAGCACGACCTGTCGGTCCGGCTTCGCATGGACGGCATTCTTCACACGGTAGCGCGCCTGCCTAAGGAGAGCACTTCCGGGGTCACCTCCCGCATCAAGGTGCTGGCCGAGATGGACGTTGCCGAACGCCGTCTGCCTCAGGACGGGCGGCACACGATAAGCAAGGCGCAGGAGGTCTTCGATCTCCGCATCTCCTGTCTCCCATCCCAGTTCGGCGAGAAACTCGTCATTCGATTGTTGTCCAAGAACGTCAACCTGCTGAACCTGGATAATCTGAAGATGCCTGCCCTCGTACGCAAACTCTACCAGGAGATGATCGATTTTCCTCAGGGCTTCTACCTCGTGACCGGACCCACCGGCAGCGGCAAGACAACCACGCTCTACGCCACACTGAACGGGATTGACCGCGAGTTGGTCAATGTCATCACGCTCGAAGACCCGATTGAGTACAGTCTTGAGAAGATCACTCAGGTCGAAATCAAAGAGGACATCGGTCTGACGTTTGCTGCTGGATTGCGATCTATTCTGAGACAAGATCCTGATGTCGTCCTGGTTGGTGAGATGCGAGACGTCGAAACGGTTTCCATCGCCTGCCGGGCCGCACTCACTGGCCATAAGGTGTTCAGCACGCTCCACACGAACGACTCGGCGCAGGCCATTACCCGCTTGCTCGACATGGGGACGCCGCCCTATCTGATTACCGCGACGCTGCGTGGAGTCTTGAGCCAGCGCCTGGTTCGGCGCATCTGCGAGAAGTGCCGCCAGAGCCGGCCAATCAATGAAACGGAATGGGCCGTGCTGGGCTACCCCAAAGTCAAAGAACTCCAGTGCGGCGCGGGCTGTGCCCACTGCGCTGACACCGGATACAAAGGTCGCATGGCAATCTTCGAGTACTTGCGCATCGAGGACGACATGCACCGCCTGATCCTCGATAGAGCATCTCCCTACACCATTCGTCACTTTGCGCAGCGAAAAGGAATGCTGCTCATGGCGGAGTTTGCCAAGCGCGCGGTACTGGAAGGCACAACGACAGTAGCGGAGATCCAGCGCGCTATCCTGGCAGAGGAAGGCAGAGAGCAGCTCTGTCAGAATTGCCATCGCGTCGTGAACCTGGATTTTACAATCTGCCCGTTTTGCCAGCATGTGCTGAAAGAAAAATGCCAAGGCTGTGGCAATCCTGTTGAATCCAACTGGGAGGCCTGTCCTATCTGTGGCCATGAGATCGATCGCGAATGGAAGAAACAGCACTGCCGCCGCTGCCTGGCCCCCGTGGACTCTGCCCATGAGAACTGTCCCTACTGCGGAGGAGAGGTCCAATGAGCGCGCCCCTCGAACGCATGCAGACTGGCATTCCCGGGCTCGACCATCTGTTAGGAGGCGGCCTAATCCGTGGCAACAGCTTGCTGGTGGAAGGCGCGCCCGGGAGCGGCAAGAGCACGTTTGGTGTCCGCATTCTGAATGAGGGAGTCGTCCGCTACAAAGAGCCTGGCCTCCTGGTCACTTTTGAGGAATTTCCCAAGCAGATTTACGAAGAGGCGATGGCCTACGGGGTCGATCTGCGGCTGATGGAGGACGCTGGCAAGCTGCGCGTGATTTGGACGCCGCCCCATCGGGTACTCGAAGGCTTTACCGGGAAAAGCGACCTCATCGAGAAGATCATCCAGGAACTGGGGGTGCGGCGTCTGGTGATCGACAGCGTCACTCACTTCAAGCGCGTGGCTGCCTCAGAGGTAGAATTGCGCGAAGTTCTGCTGAAGATTCTGAACAATCTGAAACTGAAGGGCATCAACACGATATTGATCAAAGAGCTCGAGAGCCTGGATTCTTCCAGTATCGCATTCGAAGAGTACCTGGTGGATGCTTCAATGCGAGTCTACAACGCGGCGACGGAAGGCAGCCGCGGGAACCTCCGCTTCCTGGAGGTTCGCAAGACTCGCGGCCAAGGGCATGTTTCAGGCAGGCATCCATTCCGCCTGGGTGGTTCTGGCGTGGCTGTTTATCCGCGACTCTCTCCTGAGGACCTGCCCGCCAGTCTGGTGCGTGAGAAGACTGCAGAGACGTCGCGTGTCCCCACAGGCATAGCAGGCCTCGATGCGATGCTGAGCGGCGGGTTCCTGCGAGGGTCGCTCAATATGGCTGTGGGATATTCCGGCACGGGAAAGTCGGTAATCGGATATCACTTTCTCGATGCCGGGATGCGATCTGGAGAAGCCGTTTTGCTGGTGACGCTTAAGAACACTGCCGAAGAGATTCTTCGGCAATCCGAATCTCTGGGGATGTTTTGGCGGCAGGCTTGGCAGTCAGGCCTGCTGCGCATTCTGCACTACCACTCCGCGGACCTGTGTGTGGAACAGATGATGGATGATCTTCTCCGGACCGTGGGCAGCCAGGTACCTGAAAGGCTGGTCTTTGAGAGCGCCAGTGACCTGTGGAACGCATCGCGCGACAAGGACAGTGTGCGGGACACTATCTCCCTGCTGCGCTGCCTCTTCGACAGAGCCAGTATCACGGCTCTCGTGAACCACCAAGCGCGCCAGTTGGGAGGCGAAATGGGCAGCGCCAGCGACTATTCAGACCTGGCCGGATGCGTCATCCAGTTGTCCATGGCCGAAAGCGACGGTGAACTACGGCGGTTTGTGGGCGTCCACAAACACCGTGGTAGTGACCACGCCAAGGAATTGCGCGAGTTCCAGATCGGCCCATTTGGCTTCCGTGTCGACAGAAAGGCCATTGGTCTGTCGGGAATTCTGACCGGCCAGACACAGGGAACTCTCCGCCAGGTGGGCGAGGAAGTACTGCCATCACTCGACAGAGTGGCTGAGCTTCTAAGAGCTGCAGCCCAGAGCGGGGCGATTCCCCAGAATGTTCTCGGGCAGCTGCGAGAGGCTCGGTCTAACCTCGGGTTGGTGGATGTGCTGCTGCGTGAGCATTTTGGAATCACCGCGTTTCATGCGCTGGCCGAAGAGACCGAGCCCGTTACTCCTTAGACTGAGTCAGCTAGCCAAAGCACCCCTGGTTATCCCCGCTGTTGGGTCCCTTCCGAAGTCTTCACAAATCGGCCACTGGGCACGAGATCGCGACGACCGGACCCAAGGCACCATCGTGGCCGGTTGCCCACCTTTCACTTTCCCTCCTACTCTCCGCGGGCGGTCATCTCATGACGCATTTCTTCTTCGATGAATCCCGAAAGCCCAGGATAACCTTCACGGAATTCTGCCAACGAAGGTTTGCCAAGTTCGTAGAAGGTTCCTGCAAGCTTGGCGTGGTGTTGGAGGTTGAAAGTGAAGCGGCTGGCATCACCTTCCGAGAGGAAGGCGATGTGCAGCAGTTTGCGGCGGTTCCGAACCAGGCTAGTCACGTGATGTCTCAAATCGTCGAAGGCTTCGCTCAGTACAGAAGCAGTCTTTGGAGAGAACGGAGAGAGCAGGCGCACCGCGACGAACCAGAGCTCACGTTTGCGGCAGTCATGATTCCAATCAGTTTCCGGGAAATGGGTCTGAAGCGTGGCAAGGCAGTCTACAGGCTGGGGCGCGAGGTTCCAGGGCAGATCAGCTTGGGCGCGGACAACGGCCACAGGCGCCGCACCCGATTCTCTGCTGAAGGGGAACAACGGCAGCAGCCGCGCGAGAGAACGCACCAAGAGATATGCGGCCTTAAAATCGGCGCCATCCCTGGGCAAGCCTGGGAACCGCTGACGCAGAGCGTCCGCAAACTGGGTCCGGCAGAGTTCCTGGTACTTCGGCCGCATGTCGTCCCATAACTTGGCCGAGCGGGAAAGGAAATGATGGATAGTCAGGCCGTAATTGTCGCAATGCCTCAGGTACTCACCCAACTCCAAAGGCAAGTTCGGATACTGCTGCGGATCCAGACTCAGGTTGAATTGCGCGTTGAGCCCTGAGATCAGATAGGCCAGGTCCCTTTCCAGGGCGAGCGGAACGTGAGCTTCAAAATCGGAAAAACGAACTCGAGCCAGCCGCTGGCGAAGCCGCGGCACCGAATGAAACGAGCTGATCCTTTCGAAAAGCTGCAACGTGAGTGCACCGTTGTCCTGCCTATTGGGCTCTGGTTGCCCATTCTCTCTCATCCAGAAAAGGTAGCACCCAGCCCAGGTCAGCGCAAGGTGCAAGTCGCTGCTGGTGGGGTTGATCGCGGTTAGGCAACCGATGCGCGAGCAGGCTGGAGGGCCATTCAGACTACCAGCCCAGAGAGACCAAGTCAGCGCCAAGCCGAAGCGCCAGGAGGGTCACATTGCCAACCAAAGGGAACACAAAGGTCACGACAAGGGAAGCGCAAGAGACCCGTGTCCCCTCACTGAGGGTCAGCAACACCGTTCTGCGGCCGCCTAAGCCTCCCGCAACGCGTCCAGCAGCCGGTTGGCGAGTAACGGGGCTTCTTGATCATGCTTCATGTAACAGAAAACGTCGACGCTCTGGCTCAGGATCCATCGGGCCCAATCGAGCAGTTCCGCGTCAGAGTAAGCCCCTTTGCGAAGCCGCATGTAGACAAATGGACCTGTCACCTGCCGGGGTGTGTCGGCACCATCGCCTTCTTCTTTCTCGACCACTGCCAGTGCGCTCTGATGGCTCTGAAGCAGTTCAAAAACTTCATCACAAAACCAGGAGGGATGGCGGAATTCGAAGGCTAGTCGAGCCTGGGCAGAAAACCTGGCGAGGAAGTCAGCCAGGGCTGCCGTATCCTTCCGAAGAAAAGGGGGCAACTGCACGAGCAGCGTTGCAAGCTTCTCACGCAGGGCAGCTGCCCCATCGAGAAACCGCCGCATTGCGTCGTCGATATTCTTGAGCTTCCTTCTATGAGTGATCTCCTGGCTAACCTTGAGCGTGAAAAGGAAGTTGGGGGGCACCTCCTGATACCAGCCTTGAACCAGCGATGGCGTCGGGATGCGATAAAAAGTGTTGTTGATCTCTGTTGTGGAGAAATGCTGGGCATAGTAAGAAAGAAACTTCTTCGGTGTAAGCTCTTTCGGATAAAACGTTCCACGCCATTCCGGATAGCTGAATCCGGAGGTGCCGACGAAAATCCGGCTCGCATCAGGTGAAGGAGTTCTGCTTTCAGGCTTCATGGCAGAATGGTGAGTGCTCACATCCGAAGATGGGCATGATAGCGGAGATCTTCTCTAATAGTCCAGGCGCAGCAATCGGTCAGCGGGCCTAAGTTGCCGTTGCAAGCAACGTTCGCCCCAGGCAAGGGCGAGTTCACCACGAGTCGGCTGTGATGCAGCGATCCCAGGGAAATCCATTGACACTGATTTCTTCCTTGGGCTAGGCTTTCGTCTCCCCAATCGCCCCGCCACATCTGGGTTTCGGTCATTTCCAGAGGGAGATCGATTGCTGGTGTTACATCTGTCCTGGCGGCCCTCAAGAGCCGCGACGCTGGCTCTCACCAGCGCCAGCTGAAGCCTTCGTCCACAAGACATGAGAACAGCAAATCTATGAGCAATGGAAACGATAGCAGTGCTCCGACTCCGACTAATGCAATGCGACTTCTCTGGGCTGGCTTTATGGCCATCCTGGCGGCTGGCGTGGGATTTGCCATCCGAGGCGGCATCCTCGATAACTGGGGCGCTGAGTTCGGCTTTACGGCGACTGAGTTGGGCAATATCAGTGGCGCCGGATTCACTGGTTTTTGCTTTGGGATTATTGTTGGTGGCATCATCGCCGACAAGATCGGATACGGCAAGTTAGTCGTTGCAGCCTTTGCGTTTCACGTGCTTTCTGCTTTTGTGACCTTCGCGCCCAGTCCGGGCATGCCGAAAGAAACTGTCGGAGAGCTTCTCTTCTGGGGAACCTTCATCTTCGCGGTCGCCAACGGGACCCTCGAAGCGGTGGCCAATCCTCTTGTGGCCACTCTTTTTTCTCACAACCGTACCCACTACCTAAATCTCCTGCACGCAAGCTGGCCGGCGGGCCTGGTTCTCGGCAGTGCCGCTGGCTGGGTGCTCGACGACAAACTGCTGCTCTCCTGGAAGTTGCAGCTCGGGCTCTTTCTGGTGCCGACCCTCCTTTACGGCATCATGTTTTTTGGACAACACTTCCCCAGATCTGAAGCCTCCCAAAAGGGGCTGAGTCTTGGCGAAATGTTCAAAGATGTCGGCTTCGTCGGCAGTCTGGTGGCTTGCGGACTTCTGGCGTTGTTCTTCCGTGGGGTCCTTACGCCGCTCTTCACCGGCAGTCCGGAAACTGCGAAATATATTGGTTACGCTGTTGGTGGCGGGCTGCTGGTCTCTGTGGCCGTCATCACGCGCTTCTCCTTCGGTTCAATCCTGCTTTTCACATTGTTTATAGCCCACTTGCTGGTGGGAGCTGTCGAACTCGGCACCGATAACTGGATTCAAAACATCACCGGCAACATCCTGACTTCCGAGCAGGGGAAGATTCTGTTTGTCTTCACTTCAGCGACGATGTTTGCTCTGCGCTTTTGTGCGGGCTTCATCGAGAAAAGGATTGGCCTGTCTCCGGTGGGTATTCTGCTGGCATGTGCGATTCTTGCGTGCGTGGGGTTGAATCTGACGAGCGGGATTGCCTCCTTTGGCGGCGCGATGCTCGCTTTGACCGTCTATGGCGTCGGCAAAACGTTCTTCTGGCCAACGATGCTCGCAGTGACCTCGGATCGTTTCCCGAGAACCGGAGCTGTGGCTATCTCAATCATGGGCGGGATCGGAACATTGTCAGCCGGCCTGATTGGCGCGCCGGGCCTGGGCTATGCCAAGGACCGCTTCGCCGGCGAGGAATTGTACAAGGCGAGTCCTGCCCTGTTTGCGGAATACAAGGCGGAAAAGTCCAGCACATTCTTACCCTTCCTTTTTGCCGATGCCACGGGGCTCGATGGCAAGAAGCTTGGAGCTGCGAAGCTCACGCCCGCTGAAAGGCGCGACGACAAGCAGAAGACCGTGATCCAAGCCGACCAAAGGGGAGATCGGAGAACGCTCGTAGCCGATTCATTGATTCCGGCTGCCATGGCGGCGATCTACCTATTGATTCTCCTCTATTTCAAAGCTATCGGCGGGTACAGGCCCGTACATATCGAAGCGAGCGTGCCAGAGGCGAAGGGCGTCGCCTGAACTTGCGCCAGGGGCGGCGACCACAGCCGTCCTCGAATAGTGGGAATTCTCAGAGGAGGAATCATTCATGTCTCACACTTTCGAAGAACTCAAAGGAAAGACTGTTGCCCAACTGCGTGAGATTGCTGCCGGCCTTCAGCACGATGCCTTGCAGGGTCACACGCAGTTGAACAAGGAACACTTGCTGGTGGTGCTCTGCAAGGCGCTTGGTCTCGAAACCCATGCCCATCACGAAGCGAAGGGAATCAACAAAAGCGAACTGAAGGCCAAAATTCGTGAACTTAAGAAGAAACGGGATGGTGTGCTTGCAACCCACGACCACAAGGCGCTCAAGAGCGTGCGGCGAGAGATTCATCACCTCAAGAGGATGATCCATCGGGCCACTGTCTAGAGATTGCGCCTGCCACACCCGAATGTCCCATTTCGGAATAATGGTTTGCAGCTCGGGACGCCACAGCATGGCGAGCCACTGCACCTTGCCAGGCTGCTGCTTCCTTCCTCCTGAACTAATCGAGCTCCCGAAATGATTCCTGCCTCTCGAACTTTTCCCCGCTTTTGCTGCGTTTTCGTTCTAGCAGGTTTGTTGCTGACAGGATGCCGGCAGACCGGAGAGCCCGGAAAGCTGAAGATTGCACTGATCATGAAGTCTCTGGCAAACGAGTTCTTCTTCACGATGCAAAACGGCGCCCAGCAGCACCAGCAGAGTCATTCGACCGAGTATGAGCTTCTGGCCAACGGCATCAAGGACGAGTTGGATGTTGCGCGTCAGATCGATCTGGTAGAACAGATGATTGCCCAGCGAGTGAGTGCCATCGTGATTGCGCCTGCGGATTCCAAGGCGCTCGTGTCTGTCTGCAAGCGGGCTCTCGATACGGGAATCGTTGTAGTCAACATCGACAACAGACTGGATGCCGCAGTGTTGGCTGACAAGAAAGTGCACATTCCGTTTGTGGGTCCTGACAATCGTAAGGGTGCCCGGGTGGTGGGTGACTACGTGGCGAAGCATCTCAAGAAGGGCGACGCAGTGGCTATTCTTGAAGGCGTGCCGAACGCCTTCAATGGCGTCCAGCGGAAGCTGGGATTTGAAGACGCCATCGCAGCGGCGGGGCTTCAACTGACCAGCGCGCAGTCGGCCAGCTGGGAGAGCGCCAAGGCCAATCAGATCGTGTCTGCACTCATTACTGAGCAATCGGACCTGAAGGCTATTCTGTGTGCGAACGACAGCATGGCCCTGGGCGCGGTGGCAGCACTCAAAGCGGCAGGAAAGACCGAGCAGGTGAAGGTTGCGGGCTTTGACAATATTTCAGCGGCGCAGCTTCTGATCCGCGAGGGCAAGATGTTCGCGACGGCCGACCAGCATGGAGACCGGCTGGCAGTTTATGGCATTGAGTATGCGCTGGAAATGCTCAAGCAGCGTGGGCAGCCGGTCGACCGTGAGACGCCGGTTGACCTGATTACGGCGGACACTCTATCTGTGTCCTCGAGCCAAAGGCCTTGAAATAGCCGCAAAGTGTCAGACTGCAGCGTGGCAGCAGAGCCCAGGGATGAACTGAAAGCAAACCACTCAGAGCGTTGGTGGAATCAAGTCGAAGCATTCTGGAGAGACTTCGTTCCGGCGTGCATTCTCGTCAATCTCGACGGCGAGTTGGAGCTCCCTGGCGATATCTTCTGGCTTGCAGGGGTTGGAAAAGCAAATGAATTTGTCTTGAAATGGGCCGGCAACCAGAAAGAGATCGCCCTTCTGCGTGACTCGCAGGACCCGCACTTTGACCGAAGCCACCAGGGAAAACTGACCCTCCTGGCTTTTCTCGGACCAGAAACTCACATCCAAAACCACATCGGGTTCAAGCCGAGTTCTTGACCAGAAAGAAATGCCGCCAGAGGAAACATCGTTCACTCTTGCAGTCTCGACGAACGACACCCCCGATATGCTGCGGCCGCTGATCAGGAGTTTGGAGTTATCGCGAATGCGGTCGGAAGAGCGCTTTTCAAGTTCTCTTTTGTCGCCAGGGCCGCTCATGCATGCCACCTACCTCTCCACGCCGACAGGTGGAGTCGCGACAAGCAGCGCTTCCATTTTCTGGGCATCTACTGGATCAGAGAACAAGTAGCCTTGCCCGTACTCGCAGCCCAAGGCCTTGAGTTGCTGCTGCTGCGCCGTTGTCTCCACCCCTTCTGCGATCACATCCATTCCCAGATTGTGAGCCAGCGTCACGATTGTGCTGACGATCTCTGGGCTGTCTCCGGTGACTCCCATCCGGTCCACGAACGAGCGGTCAATTTTCAGCGTGTTCACCGGAAAGCGATGCAAGTGGCTCAGGGAAGAATAACCAGTGCCAAAGTCGTCGATGTCGAGTTGAATCTTGAGGGACTTCAATCGCGAAAGCACTACAGCCACAGTTTCAGGGTTCTCCATGATCGTGCTTTCGGTGATTTCCAACTTCAGGTTGGCCGGGCTGAGGCCGGACTCAGACAAGATCGCCTGGATCTGGTCGGCAAGATCGCTCTGTCGGAACTGGCGGCCTGAAAGATTCACACTGATTCTCGCAGATGGGTCCAAATTGATCCTTGTTTGCCAGGTCCGCATCTGGCGGCAAGCCTCACGAAGCACCCAGTTTCCAATTGGCACGATGAGTCCAGTCTCTTCCGCGACAGAAATAAATTCGGAAGGCAGAAGCAGCCCTAAGGAGGGATGCTGCCAACGCACGAGTGCCTCGCAGCCAGCGACGTTGCCGGTTTTCAGCGATACTATGAGTTGATAGCGCAGCTGAAACTCTTCGCGTTCTATCGCGCGGCGCAAATCCGTTTCCAACTGCAAACGTGCCATGGCTTGTTCGCGCATCGCTACGTCGAACACCTCGTAGCAGGCCTTGCCACGGGCCTTAGCACGATACATCGCCGTATCGGCGTCGCGAAGGACGTCTTCTGGACGATCGTAACCTGTGGTGCTCAAGGCAATGCCGATGCTGGCTGCTGTGAACACCTCGTGGCCTGGGAGGGAGAAAGGCAGTGCCAGTTCGTTTTGGATTCGCTCTGCAACCCGTATCGCATCACTCGGGTGCCTGAGTTCATCAAGGAGGATTGTAAACTCGTCTCCCCCCAGGCGGGCAAATGTGTGAGCTTTTCCAAGATGGGCCACCGAATCCTGAGAGCGCAGACACGACTCCAGCCGTCGGGCGATGGCGATGAGCAACTGGTCTCCGGCGACGTGGCCAAGGCTGTCGTTGACTACTTTGAAGCCGTCGAGATCCAGAAAAAGAACTGCGAAATGAGAATGCTTGATCCGTTTGGCGCGCTCGATCGAGCGTGTGAGCCGGTCCTTGAACAAGACTCGGTTGGGCAAACCTGTCAGCCCATCGGCTACCTTTCCCACGGTGATGTCAGTCTGCGAGCCAGCCATACGAGAAGGATTCCCGGCAGCGTCGCGGAAAACCAGCCCGCGGCTCAGCATCCAATGAAAGGTTCCATCCCTGTGCAACATGCGGTACTCGCGTTCGTAGTGAGGAGTCTCGCCTGTAAGGTGCGATACGATGTCCTTCTTGACCTGGTCCACATCTTCCGGATGCACTCGGTTGAACCATTCTTCGGGATGGTTTCGGATCTCCGACTCTTGATATCCCAGCATTCCCTTCCACCGCGGTGAAAAATAGATTTGTTGAGTTCTCAAGTCCCAATCCCAGAGCCCGTCATTAGCGCCACGGGCGGCGAGAGCATAACGCTCTTCGCTTTCGCGTAGCGCTTGATCCATTCTCTTGCGGAGCAGTTGAGTCCGAATGCGGGCGTTGACCACAGGAAAGTCAATCGGTTTGGTCACATAGTCATTAGCTCCCAGTTCCAAAGCTTCGACAATATTTTCACTCTGCCTCAAGCCAGTGACCATGATGACCGGGAGTTGCGTCGGAGAGTAGTGTTTGCGAAGCGTTCTGAGGATCTCGAGTCCGGAACAGGCGGGCATCTGAACGTCCATGAGAACGAGATCAATTCCCGAGGCCTTCACGAATTCAAGCACCTGATGTCCGTCATGAGTAACGGTGACCTGATGCCCGATCTGCTTGAGGCGCAGCGACATGACGTCCAGAATCTTCTTGTCGTCATCGACAACAAGGAGAGACCCCAGGATGTTCTTCTCCTCTCCGTCGCTTCGACGGAAACCATTTGAAGGCGCACTCGCAAGTTCTTGAACTGCCGTCTGCACATCAACATCAGTAATCATGGTGAGAACCCTCCGATTCCAGTTTTGGGAAAGGCACTTCACATGCCAAGTCCGTTCAGGTGCTGTAAATGTATATAATCCGTTCTTAAAGAGTTACATACGATGACCTTTCTTGCCGAATACCGTCAAGCGCGCTGTCGGGCAACATTTCTTCTTTTGGGACAAGTTGTCCACAAGGCGGGCTTGGAGTGACAAAAAGGGGAGCCGGCGGCTCGCGCAGGTGAATGGTCTAGCCGATCGAGCGTCTTTACGACGATCAATTTCAAGCCGGCTGGCGAGTTTTGATGGGAATAGAGTATCCTGAATTCGAAGACCTCATAGGATTGCAAGAGGACAACTCAACATCTGACCGAACTCGAGCGACTGGTTTGCCGCTGGATCGGAAGCTTCTTTATGAATCGTTCTGAAAGCAAAGAGATTCTGCCACTCTCGTACTTCTTATTGAGGAGTGTTCTCGGATTTGGTCTTGTCTGTCTTGTCGTCTTCGCAACAGTTGCTTTTGGCCAGCGTTGGATGTATCAGCATCTCGGGTTGGCTGGTGCCTATAGTGTCTGGGCATTGCTCTTCGTGGGACTCGGAGGCTGGGCGCTGAACCCGCTGGCTGAGGGTTTCACAACACGACTGACGTTCTTCTTGACCTTCGGAGTGGCTTTTTTGACTTATGCCGTTTGTTGGATCTCAGCTTACTTTAGCCTGGGAGGTAGAATCGGCGAGTGGGTTGGGTCCTTGGCCGGGTCAGTTGCTTTTGGTTTAGTGCTGACGGTGGCGCATCGTGTATGGAGCCGTTGTGCGAGAATCGCGCTGACTCTGTTCCTATGCCATTCCGTGGGATACTTCGTTGGTGAAGCAGTGCATCACTGGGTTACAGGCGTGCGAGGCATGATCCTTTGGGGATTGTGCTACGGGCTGGGGTTCGGTTTGGGACTCGGTTACGCTCTGTATCAGGCTCAGAGGCGGTATCCGAGTGGTGCCAGGCTGACAACTCAATCAAAGACCTAGCTTTTTTAGAGACAGTGCATCAGGCTTGCCGGTGGTCTTAAAACCGTTTTCCTGCTGGTAAGCGCTCATGGCCTTGCTCGTCGGGTCGTCCCATTGGCCGTTGGGCTCCTGCCTGTAGTAGCCGGCAGCGGCCAGGGCGCTTTGGATTTCAACCACTCGCGCCGGCTCGATGGTCCTCTGCCCACGAACCAGTCGCCGCCGAACCTTGCGCCGGGCAGACGCCGTTTTCTTCGCTCCGGCCTTGGCAAGCGTTTTGCTCGCGACGGGTTTTTGGGCAGAGGAGTGGGCAGCTTTCTCACTGGCAGTGGAGGTGGCCTTGGTAGTGCCGGAAGGAGCCGCGCAAGGCGAAAATGCGCAGAGATGGTTGAAGAGCACCAGAGAAACCAGCCTGAATCCAAGCGTCTTCAAGGGCCCAGTCCGAAGGATATTCGCTGTTTTCACGCCGGATCTTCCTCCTGTATCTAGTTCATTCCTTCGTCATAGCTGCAGCAAACCTTCACTCAAATCAGAACGGGCGGCCAGACCTGCGCCGTCCACAAGTTGTCTACGACTCTACTTCGTGGAAGTGATCGTCAGGGACCGATCCAAACGAATCACAAACCGGGTACCCGCTGGGATTTCAACTTCCTTGCCTTTACGCCGCATAGAGTCGGCCAGGCCGATCAGCCCGCCAACACCTGCGCCGATGGCGGTGCCTTTGGCTCCTCCAGCAATGGCGCCGATGCCAGCTCCGACCGCAGCGCCCCCTGCGACCTCGGCGGCGTCCTGCTTACGGGAAGATTCGCCTCTGATCGTGCCTTCTTTGCGGTCGATCTCTTCTTTCTGGGTTTCGTCCAGCTCTGCCTGGGAAGCTACAATCGTTTCAGAGACGCCATTTGGGAATATCAGCCGCTCATAAGACAGGTTCAGCTCGGAGCGTCCTTTGACGCGTCCTGCGTTCTTCACTTCAGCCACTCGACCTTCCAGCGTGGTCCCTGCGGGAATCACTTCCTTGCCAGAGACGAAAATCGATTCGGCGACCTTGGCGGTGAAGCGATCTCCCTGACGGTTCGTTCGTGAATTCAAAGTGGTTTCCAGCCGCGCCTGGATGCGCGTTCCATCCGGAACAGTGAAGCTTTGGGTAGCCTGAGCCCAAACTGTTGTCTCCACGACTCCGAGAGCCGCGATGGACATAACCCACGTCAACGCAGTCCTTCTCATCATATTCCTCCCGATTATTCTCCCAGCCGTCAGGATAGTCACAGTAGATGACACTCTCGGATACGTGCTCTGATGACAAAAACCATTATAGAAGTTGCCCCCATCCCTGATCAAGAACTCCAGAAACCGTCGAGTTTTCGGTTCATCCGCGAAGCGAGCGACAGGAGTCGGGGCCTAAGGCAATTGCGCGAATTCCCCCTGGGGCGGGCATTCGACTCGTCCCAGGGGGCACTGCTCTGACGCTTTACTCCATAGAAAGATCCCTACGGCAGAGTTGCTGCGAGATATAGCGTCCCGACTTCGCCGCGCTGGCGGTCGAACCGCTTGATCAGAAACAAAACCTCAGTGCTCGGTCTCAGTTTGGACACGGTGTCACGCAGTTCTTCAGGGCTTCTGACCGGCGTTTTGTTGATCTTAACAATCACATCCCGCGGCTGTAGCCCGGCTTCATCGGCAACCCCGCCGGACTGAACATTGGTGACCAGGACGCCTTCGTCGGGCTGCAAATCAAAGTCCCTGGCCTGCTGCGGCGTCAGGCTCTGCACCGTGATGCCAAGCTTGGTGCCTCCTTGCTCTGTTTCGGCGTCCTCTTCAGTCTCAGCGCCCTGATCCGGAATGATCTTGGCCCTGTCGTCGATCGTCAGCTCCGTGCTGTACTCCTTGCCGTCTCGGAGATACTTCAAACTGACAGACTTGCCTGGGGCCAGTTCTGCGACGACGTTGCTCAGCTCGATGGCGTCGTTGAGCTTTCGGCCGTTGATTTCCCGGATAACATCACCTGCCTTTAAACCAGCTTTGCCCGCAGGTCCGCTGGCTGGTGTCACCTGGCTTACAACAACACCCTTCCCGTCCGGTGCGCCAAGCGCACGCAGTGTCGTTCCGCTAGCATCAGTCTGCATCTTGATGCCGATGGCGCCGCGCGTTACTTTGCCGCTCTTCACCAGTTGGTTGTAAATATTGGTTGCGGTATTAGAGGGAAGAGCAAACCCTATCCCTGCGTTGCCACCAGTCGGGGTAAGGATCGCACTATTAACGCCGATCACCTCACCTTTCATGTTGACCAGCGGCCCACCGCTGTTGCCTTGGTTGATGGCAGCATCGGTCTGGAGGAATCGCTTATACGGCGAATCGCTGTTCCGTCCGACGGCACTGATGATGCCCGCGGTCACCGTCTGCTCCAGCCCGAAGGGGCTGCCGATTGCCAGCACCCAGTCTCCAGGCGCCATGCTGTCGGAATTGCCCAGAGGGACAGTCGGCAACTCTTTTTTCGCTTCAACTTTCAGGACTGCGATGTCGGTTGCCTGGTCTTTGCCGATGACTTTGGCTTTGTATGCATCACCCGAAGCCAGGCTGACGTTGATCGTGTCGGCCTTCTCGACAACGTGGAAATTTGTGATGATGTATCCGCCCTTGTCGACTACAAATCCTGAACCCAGCGCCCGCGTCTTCATGTCGCGCCTCGGGCCCTCCATCGGCGCGCCAAAAAATCGCTCGAAGAAATCGTATGGTTCATCTTGAGGACCCAGCGAACGCCGTCGATCACGGCTCTGCGATTTGATAATCGTTTCGGTATTGATGTTGACGACCGCCGGTTCGACCGCTTTCGCGATCCTCGAAAACTCCGAAGAGAGTTGAGTCGGAGAGGGAATTGCAATTGCCGCTGCGCTTGTCAAGGCGCCAGGCTTGTCCGCATTCACGGATCGGTTGACGACAGTGCCAATGACGATGCCGACCGCCAGGGTGCTCAGTATCAGAGAGAAGAATAGGAGCTTTCGTCTTCTCATGGTTTCTATGATCCTTTCTAGATGTTGATTCATCGTTTGCCTGCTTTCGTTCCGCAGTCTTTTCGACGTCAAGGGAAAGCAATGAGAGTTCCAAATCATCGCCTTGAGAAGAGACAGTGAGTTTTCAACGATCTGGTATAGTTTGAACAGGCACGCAGTCTCGCATTAAGGAGCGGAAAGTGCCGTTTCTGCAGATCGAGTTCGACACGGAAGTGCAGAAACTGCAGATGGCTCTAGCGTGACGTTTGACTGTGTTCCCGTACACGCGCTTTTCGGGAGCAGGGCCCGTAGTCCTCCTAATCTCGTAGGTTGTTTTGCAGGTCGATCCATTTTGTGGAAAACCAACTCAAGACGAGGACATCGCTTCATGAGAACCTGTTGGATTATTGTTCTGGCGTGCCTGCTGCCCATTTCAAGCCTCTCGCAAGCTCGGAAGCGTACGCCGCGGCCACAGACTTCCCGGCCGGCGCCTCCTAACGCCTCACCGGCGCCATTGCCCTTGCCTTCCTTCACTGTGGAAGAGCTAAGGGGACTCCAGGCGGTGCTGGAAACCACTCTAGGAACGATCGTTCTGGAATTCTTCCCGGACGAAGCACCTCAGCACGCAGCTTTCTTTGCGGGACAGGTGAAGAATGGCTTTTATGATGGGACAACCTTTCATCGGGTGATTTTGGGAGGCATCATTCAAGGGGGCGATCCGCTATCCAAAGATCCAGCCAAGAAGCCGCTCTACGGCACCGGCGGCCTCAAGAGACTGAAGGCGGAATTCAACAGCAAACCACACGTTCGAGGGACAGTTGCCGCGGTTCTTCTTCCCGGTGACCCGAATAGCGCAGGCACTCAGTTCTTCATTTGTGTTTCCGACCAGCCACAGCTCAACGGACAGTACACGGCGTGGGGACGAGTTGTGGAGGGCATGGAAGTCGTCGATAAGATCTCGTCCGTTCCTGCCGATGCCAGCCAGATGGCCCAGGAACGAATCGAAATCAAGAAGGCCTTCTTGCGTCCGATTCCACCGCCTCGGCCCATCCCGTTTTTCCAGGCCACGCCAGAAGCTATGAAGAACCATCAGGTGCGCCTGGTCACGACGCTAGGCAGCGTCGACATTGAGCTGTTTCCCGAGAAAGCGCCAGAGACGGTGAGGAACTTCTTGAAGCTTTCAGCCGTGGGCCTTTATGACGAAACCGTATGGCACCGGGTTGTGGCGGGTTTTGTGGTGCAGGGCGGAGACCTCAACACCCGCACGATTCCGCTGACACCGGAGCAGGTGGCCAAGTACGTCCTGAATTTGCAGCCCGAAATCACAGACTTGAAGCATGAGAAAGGCAGTGTCTCCATGGCCCGCGGCGAAGCGCTGGACAGCGCCAGCACCTCTTTCTTCATCTGTCTGGCTCCACAAGCTTCGCTGGATGGCAAGTACACAATTTTTGGCAAGGTAGTGGCCGGCATGGACGTCGTCGACAAAATGGGAGCCGCGGCCACTTTCGACAATGAAAATCCGAAAGAGCGCATCGACCTGATCCGGGCAGAAGTCGTGGAGGTAAAGAAATGATGGGCAATGAGCGAGGGAGTCAGATGCGGTCGATATTCTCGTTCCTGGAACAGATCCGCCGCAGCTTCTCGCTGTTCCAATGAGACCCATAATTGCAAGTAGTGGCTGAAATGATGGCCCAGCCAAACTTCAGAAGCCAGATGAACGAATTACTAGCGCCCTATGATCTGAGAATCACCCGCAACAACCATTAGAACCGCTGTGGTCCGCCGGGAAAGTGTCTGACCCGCCAACCGTCAGGTAACATCACTTTGTTGAGTTCCCTTGGGAAGCCCACACGCGCTGTTCACGATGGATTCGCAAACGAGGCAGACTACCCATGCGTTGATCTTTACCGCAACCTCTGGGCGGGATTCGTGTTTAATTCCTAGTCCACTGGAGGCTCGGCAATGATTCTTACTCAGGTTATCCGCTTTCTCCTCGTTCTGCAGCTCACTCTTGCACCTCTCACGGCGGCAGAACCCACCCTGGCAGCCCCAAAAACTCTTACGGAAGCGCAGAAGATTGCTCATCGGCTCAACCTTGCTGGCTTCGGACCCAGGCCAGGCGACGTTGAGAGAGTTCGCGGAATGGGGATCGCGCGCTACCTCGAACAACAAGTTGCATCCCGAAAAAATTGAGGACTTGGCGTTTGAGTCACGACTGCAAGAGCTGAAGACACTGACAATGAGCTCTAAGCAGCTGGTTAACAACTTTCCTCCTCCTCGTCAGAAAGCCACTGCCAATGAGCGCGACGCTGAGGGCAAACAAGAGCGCCGGCTGCTGAACGATTCCGCGGGGCGCCGCGAGTTGAGAGCTGCGGGCTTGAGCGGGCCGCGGCGAGTGATTGGCGAGTTGAGCCAAGCCAAAGTCCTGCGTGCGGTCTACAGTGAGCGCCAACTCTATGAGGTGATGGTGGACTTCTGGGCCAACCACTTCAACATATTTGCGGCGAAGGGGGCCAACAAGTGGTTGACAACCTCCTACGATCGGGACGTGATCCGCTCGCATGCTATGGCTAAGTTCAAGGACTTACTGACTGAAACTGCAAAAAGCCCAGCGATGCTCTTTTATCTGGACAACTGGATGAGTGCCAGCCCGAACAGCACTCTGGACCTATCGCGGCTTCGGGAACTCCGCTCCCAGCGCGACCAGTTCAGGACGCGCAGAAGTCTGGAGTCCCTCAGACGAGGCGATCCGGAAATGAGGGAACGGGGTCTCGACGACAATGGGCCAATTCCACTCAGCAAAAGCAAGCGAAAACTCGGGCTTAACGAAAACTACGCGCGCGAACTGATGGAGCTTCATACACTGGGTGTAGACGGCGGGTACACACAGAAAGACATCATCGAGGTAGCTCGGTGCTTTACGGGGTGGACCATTGCCAGGCCTCGGAAGGGCGGGGGATTTGCCTTCGTCAAGTTTCTGCACGACGACGGCGAGAAGACTGTCCTGGGACGTAAGATTGCGGCCGGTGGAGGCCAGGGCGACGGCGAGCGGGTTCTTGAGATCCTCGCCGGGCATCCATCCACGGCCAAGTTCATCGCGACTAAGCTTGCGCGGCGCTTTGTCATGGACGAACCACCGGCGACTCTCGTGAATCGTGTTGCCGAGGTCTTCCGCGAAACGGATGGGGACATAACGGCGATCTTAGGATCCCTCTTCACTTCGCCCGAGTTCAACTCACCCGAAGCCTATCGGGCTAAAGTGAAGACACCTTTCGAACTCGTTGTGAGCGCGATACGTGCTCTCGACGGAGAAACCAATGGTGGCGGACCCATTCTCAGGCATGTGGCCAGCATGGGTGAAGCGCTGTTTTTGTGCCAGCCGCCGACGGGCTATGCCGACGTGGCTGAAGCCTGGGTGAGCACCGGGGCACTGGTCAATCGGGTGAACTTCGGACTGGCCCTCGCTGCCAATCGTTTGCCCGGCACGCGAGTGGACCTGAGCCGATTCGTAGCGGGCTCGGAGAAGGATCCGGAACAAATGCTGGCGCGCTTGGGAATCCTGATTGTACAAGACGACCTAAGTAGCGGGACTTTGGCGACCCTGAGAAAACAAATGAAGGGACCGGCTGGCGACGACCTCGAAGATACCAGCGGAATTGGACCGGCGAAGATCGCTGGGCTGCTGTTGGGGTCACCCGAATTTCAGCGGCAGTGAACATTCCTCCTCGAAGAGTGAGCCAAGGTTGGGAGGCTTCGGTCATGAAAATTAACCGGCGTGTGTTCATGAAGAGTGGCGGCCTTTCGCTTGTCGGGCTCGGAGCCGTGCCTCCATTTCTGCAAAGGTTGGCTCTATCCAGTCCTTCGAGTGGCAGGAAGATCCTGGTCACTATCTTCCAGCGCGGCGCAGCCGACGGGCTCAACGTCGTCGTGCCGTTTGGTGAAAAGCTTTACTACCACTTCCGCCCGTCTATCGCCATCCCACAGCCGAAACAGGGAGACTCTTCGACGGCAGTGGATCTCGATGGGTTCTTCGGGTTGCACCCCGTCCTGGCGCCGCTGAAGCCACTCTTCGATGAGAAGCGATGCGCAGTGATCCACGCGGTCGGGTCTCCGGACAGCACACGATCACATTTCGACGCTCAGGACTTCAGACGACATCGAATGTCGATGAGACACCCTTCCGCGCCATTGCCATGACGGCCAACCTTCCGCGGACAATGCGAGGCCGGGCTCCCGCATTGGCCATGCGCAACTTAAGTGACTTTGACCTGCGGACAGGCAGCCAGAACAGCGCGGTGAAGACCAGTTTCGAGGCGATGTACCAGCAATCGGTGGATGCAGTCATTGGAGGGACCGGGAGTGAGGCCTTCGAGGCCATCCGCTTCCTCAAGAAGGCCAATCCATCACAGTACGAACCCACTGCCGGGGTCCAGTATCCTCGCGGCGCATTCGGCAGCGGCCTTCGCCAATTGGCTCAGATGATCAAGGCCGATGTAGGAGTGGAAGTGGCTTTTTTGGAATCGAATGGCTGGGACCATCACGTCGCCGAAGGTGGAGCGCAGGGGCAGCTTGCTAACCGCTTGTCGGAACTGGGGCAAGGGCTGGCCACCTTTTATCGTGATCTCGAAAATCGAATGGATGATATCGTCGTGCTCACCATGTCGGAATTTGGCCGAACAGCTCGTGAAAACGGAAATCGCGGAACGGATCACGGGCATGCCACCAGTATGTTCGTTCTCGGCGGCCCGGTGCGCGGCGGTAGGATCTACGGTCAGTGGCCCGGCCTGCAAATGGAACAGCTCTTCGAAGGCCGTGACCTGGCTTTGACCACAGATTTTCGGGCCGTGTTCAGTGAGATCATCTCGAAACACCTCGGCAATCCCGACCTGAAGGCCGTATTTCCCAACTACGCGGCAAAGCCAGAGCACTTCAGGCAGTTTCTAGTCTGAGGTCAATGCACGAAGCACGTGCCCGCTCGGATAGAGGGTGTAGTTTCGCTCTTCCTCCCACTTCGCTGCTGCCTCGGGACCGCCATCGCTGTGCCGTCTTTACCCCCAAAGTTTGAGAATGGAGTTCCGAGTTCCCTGAAGAATGTCCGACGTCGAGGGCTAAGGCCCGGACTACTGCCTTTGGGTTCTGCCGGTACGGCTGTCGGCTGACAGCTCAAAGAGATGAGCCAGCGAGAAAGAGAGCTAATGCCTTCAGTTAGGGGGGAATGAAACACTCGCCAACAGGCGCGGGAACGCATGTTTCACCGAGGCTTGGAGGCGCGGGAACCGGAGACATTACGCAGTCAGAAAAGTGAGAATTTCTCGTTTGACTCTGAAAACCCTTGTGGTAGTATCCCCGCGTTCTGAATCACCCATCTGAAACGGTTTGCCCTCTCACAAGCGTCTCAAACATTGGAGGTTCCGGACAACATGGCCACGGACATGGTGATTCAGTTTGCCAATGTTCTGGTTTTTCTGGCAGTAGGTGTCCTGTTTCTGATGGTCAGCCTCGCTCTCTCCAGTTTGGTCCGACCTTCAAAATACAGCGCAGAAAAGATGATGCCCTATGAGTGTGGCGAGAATCCTGTGGGCAGCCCCTGGATTCAGTTCAACATTCGTTTTTATGTTTTTGCGCTCATATTCATCGTGTTTGATGTGGAAGTAGCCTTCCTGATCCCTTGGGCTGTGGTCTTTAAGAAGCTAGGGATGGTAGCTTTTGTGGAAGGACTGATCTTCATTGCCATTCTCGCGGTCGGCTTGGCTTACGTTTGGGCCAAAGGAGATCTTCAGTGGGTTCGACCGGAGGATCGAGGAGTTGGTGACGGTTGAGAAGAACCATCGGCTTGGCGGCTTTGGCATTCATTCCTTGATCTGGGATCTAACTGATGAGCGTACTTGAGAATCGATTCGGCGATAATTTCGTCGTAACAACCGTCGATAGCTTCTTCAATTGGGCACGAGCCTCTGCCTTGTGGCCCATGACGTTCGGTCTGGCGTGCTGCGCCATTGAAATGATGGCCACTGGAGCCTCACGATTCGACTGGGAGCGTTTCGGCTTGATTCCTCGTGCGACTCCGCGCCAGGCGGATCTGATGATTGTGGCGGGAACGGTGACGCTCAAGATGGCCACCCGCGTTAAGCGTCTCTACGAGCAAATGGCGGAGCCTAAGTACGTCATCTCGATGGGCAGTTGCTCCAACAATGGAGGACCCTACTGGAAACATGGCTACCATGTTCTCAACGGCGTAGATAACGTCATCCCGGTGGATGTCTATGTCCCCGGATGTCCACCGCGGCCTGAAGCTCTTCTCTTTGGCATCATGAAACTCCAGGAAAAGATCATGCAGGAGCGCGTCCTACGAAAGAAAAAGGGGGCCGCCTAGTCAATGAAGCCGGCTCCGGAGATCCTGCAGGTCCTTCAAGAAAAGTTCCCTGACAAACTCACCAAGTCCGAGATGGGCGTCATCGATCCTTTTGTGTCAGTTCGAGCTGATGCCCTTGTTGAAGTTTGCTCCTTTCTCAAAAACGACAAAGCCTTGGAGTTCGATACGCTGGCATGCCTCAGCGGCGTAGACTACAAAGGCTCAAAAGGTGAGCCGGAGCGCCTGGAAGTGGTCTATCACCTTTTTTCCATGACGCATCGCCACAAGTTTGTTCTTAAGGTGGAATTGCCGAGAGAAAACCCTCGAGTGTCCACGGTGGAAACGATTTGGGCCATTGCAAACTGGCATGAACGCGAGGCCTACGATATGTTTGGAATCCACTTTGAGGGGCACAGCGATCTGCGTCGAATTCTCTGTCCGGACGATTGGGAAGGATACCCGCTGCGCAAAGACTACGAACAACCCGACACCTACGGCGGCATGCCAGTCAAGCCGACGCAGCAGTTGGTCGAGATGGCCACCGAAGGTTTACCCGTCGGGACAAATCCTTTTAACGGGTAAGGGCTTTGCGCTGTGCAGTTCTGTCTCTGACCCTTCCCGGCCTGGGTGGCTCCCAAAATGGTCTCGTGAGGCAGTCGTCAATGACTCAATTCGGAATGGCTTATGCAAGTTGAAGTTTACGAAGGCGAGGAGATGATCCTGAACATGGGGCCGCAGCACCCCAGTACGCACGGGGTGTTGCGACTGGAGCTCCAGACCGACGGCGAAGTCGTCAAGAAGATCACTCCGCACATCGGCTACCTTCACCGCTGTTTCGAGAAGCATGCTGAGAATGTCGATTATCCCGGCGTCATCCCTTATACCGACCGGATGGACTACATCGCTTCCATGAACAATAGCCTGGGTTATGCTCTGGCCGTTGAGAAGCTGATGGGCATTGAAGTGAACGAACGGGTGCAGGTGATGCGGGTGGTAGTCGCTGAGCTGAACCGTATCGCCAGCCATCTCTTGTCCATCGGAACCTATGCGATGGATATTGGCGCATACACTCCGTTCCTTCATTGCTTTCGCGAAAGGGAGAAAGTTCTCGATCTCTTCGAGTGGACTTGTGGTGCGCGGCTGCTTTACAACTATAACTGGGTGGGCGGTCTGTCGCACGATTTTCCGGAAGGGTTTGCCGACAAGGCACGGCAATTCCTCAGGGAATTTGAACCGGTTATCGCAGAGCAGAACGAATTGCTGTCGTTTAACAAGATCTTTATCGAGCGCACAGCAGGCGTCGGCGTGTTGAGCAAGGAGTTGGCCCTGTCTTACAACGTCACCGGCCCCAACCTGAGAGGTTCCGGAGTGCAATGGGACCTCCGCAAAGAAGAACCTTACTGTGGCTACGAGAGCTACGATTTCGAGGTGCCGATAGGCCAGGGCAGGTTCGGGCCGCTCGGCTCTTGCTGGGATCGGTACTTTGTTCGTGTGCGTGAAATGGAAGAGAGTGTGAAACTGGTCCGCCAGGCGCTCGACCGGTTGCCGGAAGGTGACGTCCAGGAAAAGGTTCCGAAGAAGGTACGGCCTCCCAAAGGCGAGCTATACGGCCGCACGGAAACTCCCAGAGGAGAACTGGGGTACTACATCGTGAGCGACGGAAGTGCCAACCCGTTTCGCGTGAAGGTCAAGTCTCCTTGCTTCACGGCGCTGGCTGTGTTGCCTGAGATTGCTAAGGGAGCGATGGTGGCCGATATTATAGCGGTCATCGGCAGCATTGACATTGTGATGGGTGAATTGGATCGATAGCGCCAGACACTTGGACTCTGGCCACAATCCAGCAACTCCGATTCCAGAATCCGCAATTAAAGATCATGGACGCTCTCTTCAAACTACTGACAGATAACATCCAGGGCTACAGCCAGCTGCCGATGTCTCTGCAGTATCTGTTGCCGATGCTTCTGGCTGGTGCTTTGTGTCTGGCATTGGTAGCGCTGTTTCCGCTGGTGGCAGTTTATGCCGAGCGGAAGGTCGCGGCCCACATGCAAGACCGCCTGGGTCCGATGCGAGTTGGTGGCTGGCATGGCTGGGCCCAAACGCTGGCCGACGGCGTCAAGCTCCTGCTCAAGGAAGACATTATTCCCTCGGAGGCCGACAAGCTACTTTTCAAGCTGGCGCCGCTGGTCGTCTTCGCCGGTGGGTTCGCTTCGCTGGTTGTGCTTCCGTTTGGCCTCAGCGTTATTGTCAGCGATCTCAACATCGGAGTCCTCTATATCGTCGCAATCTCGTCACTCGGGGTTGTAGGCATTATCATGGCTGGCTGGGCGTCGAACAATAAGTACGCACTGTTTGGCGGAATGCGCGCTGCAGCGCAGATCGTCAGCTACGAGATCCCTGCGGTGATGGCCATTCTCACGGTCGTAATACCAGTCGGCAGTCTCAGCATGCAGGACATCGTTCACGCTCAGGAGGGAGGCTGGCTGGGAATCGGCAATTGGTTCATTTTCAAGCCGGTCACTTTCATTTCCTTTTTTGTCTATTACCTGGCTTCGCTTGCCGAAGTGAATCGCACGCCGTTCGACATCCCGGAAGCCGAATCAGAACTCGTGGCGGGATATCACACGGAATATAGCGGCATGCGTTTCGCGTTTTTCATGCTGGCAGAGTACGTCAACATGTTTGTGGTCAGCGCCATTGCGGCGACGTTGTTTCTGGGTGGATGGAGCAGCCCGGTTCTGGGCGGGCCAGTAGCCTTCATGACAAAGAGTGTGGCATTGGTGTTCGTGCAATTCTGGCTGCGCTGGACGCTCCCCCGGCTGCGCGTCGATCAGCTGATGTATGTGAGCTGGAAGGTCTTGCTTCCGGCATCGTTCCTGCTCGTCATCGGAGCTGGGGCTTTGGCAGTGATCTAAGGCGCGCGTTGCCAGCCCTTCTCGAAAGGTTTCTGCGTGAAGCGCTATTTCAGTGACATTTTTCAGTCCGTCTGGACCGTTCTCTTGGGGATGAAGATCACCTTTAAACACCTTTTTGTTCGTGCCTGCACGTTGCAGTATCCCGACGAGAAATGGGTCCTTCCGGAACGATCGCGGATGCGGCTCTTTAACAAGATTGAAGATTGCATCGGGTGCGGTCAATGTGTGCGTGCTTGTCCTGTGGACTGCATCTATATGACGACCGAGAAGCGCGGCAAAGAGGAAGCGCCGATTTTCGCGTCTGATGGAACGCCGATCAAGTTGCGAGTAACGCAGTTTGATATCGATATGTCCCTGTGTTGCTATTGCAATCTTTGCACTTATCCTTGTCCCACGCATTGCCTCGTGATGACGCCGGAATATGAGTTTGCGGTTTATTCAAAGAACGATTTCCTGTACCGGTTTGCTAAGGATCAGCCACTGGCTCCGCCTAAGCCGACGCAGCACGCCCCGGCGCCGGCACCAGCCAAGTAGGGTCCCTGAGGCCGGCCCGAGCCGGTCTGCAAGATTCTGTTTTGTTGAGGAATTGACTGCATGAGCTTCTTCGATGTCCTTTTTTGCGTCGTCGCTCTAGTAACCGTCGGCTCAGCCGCAGTGGTCGTGTTGTCTCGTAGCCTGATCTATTCGGCCTTCTCTCTGCTCTTCACGTTCTTTGGGGTTGCGATTATCTACGTAATGCTGGGCGCTGATTTCCTGGCGGCCACGCAAGTTCTCATTTACGTGGGCGGCATTCTTGTGCTGCTGCTGTTCGGCGTGATGCTCACGCACCGGCTGCATAACCTGAATCTGAAAACAGAAACCTTTCAACTGTTTCCTGGAGCCGTCATCGCCATCGCGGTGTTTGTTTCGCTGGCGTTGGCGGCAACCAACACGCGCTGGAAATTGGTGGGCGAGAAGCGCCTCGAGCCCACTACCGACACCATTGGGACGCTGTTCATGACCGAGTATCTGCTGCCGTTTGAGATCGCCTCAATTCTCCTGCTGGTGGCTCTGATTGGCGCAGCCATGCTAGTGCGAAGGAGGGGCGACGCTTGATTACCCTGCAGCACTATCTTCTGGTAAGCGCAGCGCTTTTCTCACTAGGCATTTTCGGTGTGCTGACGCGCAAGAACGCTGTGAATGTTTTGATGGGCATCGAGCTGATTCTGAATTCGGCCAACATCAATTTAGTGGCGTTCTCGCGATACAGTTCCCACAGCCTCGACGGCCAAATGTTCGCCATCTTCGTCATCGTTGTAGCCGCAGCTGAAATCGCGGTGGCATTGGCGTTGGTACTCACCATGTACCGGCTGATCAAGACGGTCAGCCTGGATCAGGCAGACACGCTGAAGCGGTAGCTGCGGTGCTGTCTCGCGCGGCTAAGGCCTGGATGGCAATGGATTCCTGAGGTGTTTCCCTGATGATTCTGGACAACCTGCAGAGTCTCGGTTTCTTTATTCCGGAGTTGATTCTCACGGTCGCCATTCTGGTTGTGGTGATTTGCGACATCGCTTCCCGCAGTCTTCGGAACATTCTCAACCCGCTCATTACCCTAGTCGCGCTGGTCCTGGCAGCTTATTTCACCTTGCAGCTGAACCATGTCGGAGACGCCGGCCTGTTTCAGGGGATGATCGCGCTCGACAGTTTCGCGCAGTTTTTCAAGCTCTTCCTCTTGCTCGCGGCCGTCTTGGTGGTTCTGTGCTCACTCGACTCTGCAGAGCTCGCAGCCGTGCATCAGGGGGAATTTTTCGCGCTTCTGCTTGCGGTAACGTTGGGGATGATCCTCCTTTCCACCTCAACCAATCTGGCGATGCTCTATCTCTCGCTGGAATTGGTCTCGCTGACCTCCTATATCATGGTGGGTTACCTGAAGAACGACCGACTGTCGAATGAGGCCGGTCTGAAGTACATCCTTTTCGGAGCCGTCGCGACGGGATCGATGCTCTACGGACTCTCTCTCGTCTACGGGATGACGGGCAGTCTGAGCCTGTCTACAATCCGCGATACGTTTTTGAGCCAGGGCGTGGAGCCAGACAATCAGTTCACGATCCTGTTGGTCTTGGTGTTGACGCTGGCGGGTTTTGGCTTCAAGACGGCGGCCGTGCCGTTTCATTTCTGGTGCCCTGACGTCTACGCCGGTGCGGCGACGCCTGTTACGGCTTTTCTCTCTGTGGCTCCAAAGGCTGCAGGTTTCGCCATCCTGGTGCGGTTCTTCTTCAGCGGGATGAGCCAGTCGAACGGAAACCAATGGGCGCTTGCCGGCGGCATCAACTGGCCGCTGGTGCTCATAGGCGTTTCGGTGCTGACGATGACCCTGGGCAATGTCGCGGCCCTCACCCAGAATAATCTGAAGCGAATGCTGGCATACTCCAGCATCGCACACGCGGGATACATCATGATGGGCGCAGTCGTCCTCACCGGTGAGGGGCTCAAATCGATGCTGGTGTACATATTCGTTTATCTCTTTATGAACCTGGGCGCTTTCCTGGTCGTGACGATCATCTACAATAGCGACCGGACATTTGAGATCGATGACTATAAAGGGATGTTCAAGCGCGCTCCGTTCCTTTCGGCGGCCATGTCGGTGTTCATGCTTTCACTAATCGGAATTCCCCCATTCGCCGGTTTCCTTGGCAAGCTGTACATCTTCGGGTCAGTTTTGGACAAGGGACTGTACTGGTTTGCGGCTGTAGGTGCGCTAAACGCGGCCGTTGCGGCCTTTTACTACATGCGGGTGCTGAAGGCGATGATCATCGAAGAAGGCAGCGGCAAGAACACTCCGTTGAAGGTCTCGTTTCTCAACCAGGCATTGCTGGTGGCTCTGCTCCTTCCTAACGTTCTCCTCACAATCTTCTGGAACCCAATCGACCGCTGGACCGCCGCATCAGTCAAGCTGTTCGGTGGTGTGTAGGTCCTGCCCACCGGTCTGGATTTGAATTGTCTGTGTCCGAGTGGTTTTGGTTAGCCCAAAAATGGGGTGCGTGACGCTGGCACTCGAGATCTTCGCTTGCTTCTGAGCGCTGCGATGGGACTCTGCCTAATGGAGCGAGCAGGCCCGCAATGCCACAGCGACCAGCAGCAGGCAATGGACATGGGATGCCACTTCGACTATCGTTTTCCTGAGTTATGCTGATAACGATTGGCCGATCACTCCGAGTGATGGCCCAGGTTGAAGAACCCGCTACAGCTCCCTCTTGCCCAAGGGAGACGAATGGCGCCCTCAGACTCCCGCGAGTCTGTCGGCGCAACTGCCAATATGACCATCGAGTTGCGATCCTGTCTTGATTTCAAGTCACTGTTCACAGCGGTCACGGTTCTGTTTCTTACGACTTGGGCCAATACGGTGCAGGCTCAGGTCGAACTGCAATATCAGCGTAGAGGCAATCGCTACGAAGGAATCAAAGCCAAGCCGGTCTCTGGATATGACATTGAACTGATTTCTGCGCGAGTCGATTATCAAGAAGCATTCAGCCAGCTCCCAGCCTCGTTGAAGGTGAAATTCTTTCTGGAGCGCGTTTCCGAAGTGCACCTCACCGTTCGAGAATTGGACTACAAGTATTTCTACTGGATGGACAGAGTCGAGCCATCCATGCCCTGGCAGGCAGGCTTTGTCAACGGATTCGAATGGCCAACCCGGGACGTCGTCCAACAACTGGAAGGCATCGGTATGTATGCTCTGGGTGTTCTTGCGCGTCTGGAGAAATCCGAGCCGGGCAAGGTGGAACGTGTGGCTCCCGTGATTCTGTATCACTCTCGCCCGCCGGAGACGATCAACGGATACTTGTTTACGCTTAAGACGAATGGGGATGTTCGATTGACTTGTTCGGTATACAGCGAGGGGAAGGCAGACCCAGTATTTACCAGTAGCTTCCCCAGGCAAAGAGGTAGCCGGCCCTTTACTGTTCGTTGGGACAGTTCGCAGGCAAAGGAAGGAAGTTACCGGCTGGTGGTCAAAGGTTTTCTTCTCGACACGAATGAACCGGTCGATCAAGTGGTGCGATTCTTCCATCGGCCCATCGTCAAATAGCTGCCGACGATTCAGTTCTCAGAAACCACAATGGCAACACAGCCTGAACCGGCCTCCCGGTACGACGTCTTTCTCAGCCATAACGGTACGGACAAGGCGTTGGTTGAAGAACTCGCCAGGCGGCTCGAAGATGAAGCTGGCTTGAAGTCTTTTCTCGACAAATGGCACCTGGTACCGGGAGAGCCTTGGCAGGAGGCTCTGGAAGAAGCACTGGAGCAAAGCGCCACGTGCGCTGTTTTTCTGGGTGCGACGGGGCTGGGTCCTTGGGAAAACGAGGAGTTACGGGCTGCCTTAGACAAGCGGGTGCGCAACAACTCCTTTCGCGTGATCCCCGTCCTGTTGCCGGGCGCCAATCCCAAAGACCCCGCAACGTTACCGCGCTTTTTGCGCCGGTTGACCTGGATCGATTTTCGTTCGGGTCTGGACGACGCAGAAGCCTTTCGCTATTTGCTTGCTGGAATCCGGGGCCAGGCGCCAGGGCGGGGCCGTCGCGGAACCGGGCTCGAGGACAGCGCCAAAAGAGGCCTGAAAGAGGCCCTGCAAAGGAGCCGGCCCATACTGCTATTGACTCTTCCGAGTTTTGCCATGGCGCTGTTGGCGCTCGTTCTCGTGAACTGGCGCGTTGCCACCCACGTGCAGGCAGAATTGACTGTGAGCCGGGCTGTCTTCAGAGTAGGCGGCAGTGCGTCAACTCCGATTCTGAACTCGGTGAATTTCCAATCCATCACTGTGGAGAAATTTGCCGGCATACGGTTCAGCCCCGAAACCATGCAGGTTGCCGACCCTGCCCAATACCTGGAAGGGGATGGGAGTTATCCTGAGTCTTCATGGAAATCTCTCCAGACTCAAGGCCAGGTTGTGATCGCTGGTCTGGACGAAACACTGCAGCCCGCAGTTACTGCAGAGAGTATGAAGGTGGCTTCGGATACTGCCGGATCGCTCGATCGAGTTTGGGCTCGACCGGGTTCTGAAGTCACGCTGGAAACCAGTGAGGGCCGGCCGGCACACATTACCTTGAAAGTGGAGCGGCAAGAATCTTCCGCGAGTTTGTCATTCCGTGAACCTTTTCAACTAATCGTCACTCATGGCACGGTGAGCGGCCTACCTGAACCGCTTTACCGGTCTGACTCGCTAGCCTACAGAGTCCAGCTTCCGGCTCATCGACCGGAGATTGAAATTACCAGTCAACCCAGGGCGTTGGTTTGTACCATAACGCTTTCAGCAGAGAACGCTGCCCGTCTCTTTTCTGGAACGAATCTGCCGGTTGTCGCCTTAGACTTCACGCGTCAGGACGCTGCCGGGAATCCCGTTACCGCACTGACCCAATCTGGAGAGATCCAGTACCCCGGCCTCCCAGGGGTTGGGAAAATCTCCCTCACCACTCGAGACACTGTCGGCCTCGACCGATTGGAGAAGTTTCACATTGAAGAAATCGGGCTGGCTGCGGAGCATTCAGGCATTCGCGTGCGACTCAATGGCATTGCGGGGCGCATCACAGCCGGTCCGCCGGATTTTCCCAAGGACCTTCGCCTCACCTGCGCTGAGATGCTTCGGGCAAGCCGGCAGTGGATACTGCTTGTCGCTCTGGCATGGATGATTCCTACCACTCTGGGAGCGTACTCACTGCGTCGGGCGTTCAGAGGTCGACCTCCATAACGCCTCGGCACGGAACTCTAGTTATTACTGACTCCATCTACTCAGGCAGGAAGGAATCGTTGTGACAAGCCGCTCAAAGTGGACTTTGACCGTTATCCTGGTTTCCTCACTGATTGGTTTCGTGAGCTCTTCCGTGTCGCAAGAGATTGAAGTCTTGAAGAAAGGCGTCGTTAAAGTCACTGCAATGGCTGCGGATGGCAAGCGCAGGGTGGGAACGGGCTTCATTGTGCGGCTCGGAGTGGACGCGGCCTACATTGTGACGGCTTCCCATGTGGTTGAAGGCGCACCGACTGTCGATGTGGAGTTTTTCACCGGTAGAAACCGCCCGATTTCCGCGAAGGTTACCGGGCTTGAGGGAGCAGACCCTCAAGGATTGGCAGCGCTGACTGTCGAAGGCAAGATCCCTGCAGGATTGTCTGTGCTCAAGATGAACCGGCAATTTTCTCCTACCGCCGGAGATCCGGTGACGATGATTGGCTTTCCAGCGGCCGGGGGACCGTGGGCGGTGACCAAAGGAGAAATCGTAGGCAGAAAAGGCAGAACCATCACTTTCTCGGGTGCCGTCGATGAGGGAAATTCAGGCGGCCCGCTGGTTCGCGACGGACAGGTTATCGGAGTCGTGACGGAGGCCAGCTCCCCCTTCGCTTCGGCCATTCCTGCGGTCATCGCCCAGTATGTGTTGGAAAGTTGGGGAGTCAAATCGGGAGAGCTGCTCCGAAGCAAACCAGCGGCAGTGGAAAGAAACTATGTGGTGCAGATGATTCGCGAGAAGGGCTTCAGTCACCCTGGCGACCTGTCAAAAGAAGGGCTGTCCTCCGGGGTCATTGGAAACTTTCAGCACGAGTTCGAAGCCAGATCAATTGGCGATGACAAAGTAGTCATCGATCATGCCACCGGTTTGATGTGGCAGCAGGCTGGGACCGGCGATCCTGTCGTTGCGGACGGCATTCAGGGGTATGTTGGCGAGCTGAGCAAAGAAAAGTACGCAGGCTTTTCGGACTGGCGCCTGCCGACGGTGGAGGAACTTGCATCTCTGCTGGAGCCCATCGGAGAGAATCGGGGCTTGTTCATTCATCCCCTCTTTGATCCCAACCAGGATCTTTGCTGGACTGCCGACAAGACCCAACACGTCACCTGGGCCGTAAATTTCTTTGTCGGCACCGTGACGGATCAAGTCGATAGAAGTGAAGCCACTCCTCATGTTCGCGCAGTTCGCTCCATCCAGACAAAGCCAGGCGAAAACGCTGAAGCGTTACGCGTCAAGCCAGCTGGCCCAAGAATCGGATCGCTGTTAAACCGCACCCGAATCGCCTTTGTGTCAAACCGAGATGAAAATCAGGAGATCTACGTGATGGAGGCCGACGGTAGCAATCTGCGCCGGTTAACGCAAAACCGGGCCCAGGATGCAAGCCCAGCGTGGTCTCCCGACGGAAGCCAGATCGCTTTCACTTCGGATCGGGACGGGAACCGTGAAATCTATGTGATGAAAACGGATGGCAGCAACGTGCGACGGCTGACAAACTATACCGATGATGACAGCGATCCTGCCTGGTCTCCTGACGGATCTCGAATTACCTTTGTCTCTCTGCGTGAGCACGAGTATGGAATCTACGAGCTAGGCTTGGACGGCGGCAATCCGGTGCTGGTTCACTCGAACCGCGCCAGACTCGCCAGTCCTGTGTGGTCGCCTGATGGTAAGAGGGTCGCTTTCGTCGGCTACACTAGTCCCTGAACCAGTGTGATAACTGGTTGAGCAGGCAACAGAAAGCTCGAAACGCTCATCCAGTGTGGGTATTGGCTGATCCTGAAAAATCACAACACCCGCAAAGGAGCGCGTTTCGAG
>Ga0187892_10001899_pt1 | contig 45091 bp, 39 predicted proteins | sample MA1701073metaG_FD_139345 | JGI IMG/M metagenome (GOLD analysis project Ga0187892, IMG submission 139345) | Bio-ooze microbial communities from a basaltic lava cave in the Kipuka Kanohina Cave System on the Island of Hawaii, USA - MA170107-3 metaG ...
CGGTCCAGCCCGACCCGCACCCCGCCGTCGGCCAGGGCCTCGACCACCATCGCGACGTAGGCGGGCCCCGAGCCGGACAGGCCCGTCACCGCGTCCAGGGCCTCCTCGTCCAGCACCACGACCCGCCCCACCGCGCCGAACAGCTCCTGGGCCGCCGCGAGGTCCCCGGGCTCGAGGCCGTCGGCGCGGGCGATGGCGGTGGCGCCCTCGAGGACGAGGGCCGGCGTGTTGGGCATCACCCGGATCAGCCGCACGGCACGGCCCAGGTGCTCCCGGATGGTCCGGGTGGCGACGCCGGCCGCCACCGAGACCAGGAGCTTGGTGGCGTCCACCGCCGGCGCGATCTCGCGCAGGACCCCGGCCAGCGCCTGCGGCTTCACGGCCAGGATGACCACGTCGGACTCCCGCACCAGCGCCCGGTTGTCCGCCGCCGGGCGGATGGCGTACTGGCCGGCGACGCGGGTCAGCTGGTCGGCGCGCACGTCGGTGGCCGCGATGGCGGAGGCCGGGAGGAGGCCGGCCTGGAGCAGCCCCCGGATCATGGCCTCGCCCATGTTGCCGGCGCCCAGGAAGCCGACCTTCCGGCCCTTGATGCTCATCGGGCGGCCCGTCCGCGGCGCGCGCGCCTCACGGCGCCTCCCCGCGCGCCGGCCGCGGGCCGAACACCGCCGTGCCGACGCGCACCATGGTGGCGCCCTCCTCGATGGCCGCCTCGAAATCGCCGCTCATGCCCATGGACAGGTGCTCGAGCCCGGTCTCGTCGCGCAGCGCGCGCAGCCGGCGGAACCAGAGCCGCGCCTCGTCCGCCGTCGCCGTCATCGGCGGGATGCACATGAGCCCGCGGATCCGGAGGTGCGCGAGGCCGCTCACGGCGTCGAGCAGGCCCTTGACGTCCGCGGCCGGGAGGCCGCCCTTCTGCGGCTCGTCGCCGAGGTTGACCTGCACCAGCCCCTCGACGCGGCGGCCGAGGGCGCCCGCGCGTCGGTCCAGCTCGCGCGCCAGCTCCTCCCGGTCCACCGAGTGGACCCAGTCGAACAGCCGCGCCGCGTCCCGGGCCTTGTTGGTCTGGAGCGAGCCCACCAGGTGCCAGGGCACCGGGCGTCCGATCGCGTCGATCTTGTCCCGCGCCTCCTGCACGCGGTTCTCGCCGAGGGCGGGCACGCCCGCCGCCACCGCGGCCCGGATGCGCTCGAGGTCCACGGTCTTGGACACGGCCACCAGCAGCACGTCGCCGGGTCCCCGTCCGGCCCGCTCCGCGGCCCGGACGATGCGCTCGCGGACCCGATCGAGATTGCCGCGCACATCGACCATCGTCACGTCCTCACCGATCACGCGATTCTAGCACGCGGCCCCCGGCCCCCCGGGACGGCGGCGACCGCGGCCAGGCGCCCTTCCCCGCGCTGGCGCCGGTAGGAGTAGAACAGGTCGCCGTGGCAGCCGGTGCACAGCCGCGGGTTGTCGATGCGCGCGGGGTCCAGGCCGGCGCCGACGAGCTGCGCCTGGTTGGCCGCCCAGAGGTCCAGCATCCACTTGCCCGGTCCGCCGGGCGACGCCCAGGCCGCCCACCGGCCGGGAAACGCCGTCTCGAACCGCTCGGCCACCGGCCCGTCCACCTCGTAGCAGCACGGGCCGATGGACGGGCCGATGGCGCACGCGAAGCGGGCCGGCGACCCGCCCGCCCCGGCCAGGGCCCGGACGGCGGCGGCCGCCGCGCCGCGGGCCGTGCCCCGCCAGCCGCTGTGGGCCAGGGCCAGGCGGGGGCCGTCGGGGTCGTACACGACGATGGCCAGGCAGTCGGCGGTGAACACCGCCAGCGGGAGATCCGGCCGCTCGCTGACGAGGACATCGGCCTCGCCCTGGAACCCTCCGTCGCGGGCGACGACGACCTCGGCCCCGTGGACCTGGCGCGCGTGGGCGGGCACCTCCCCGCCGAGCCCGTGGGCGGCGAGCGCTGCCAGGGCCGGCGCGGCGAAGGGCCCGTCCGGGGCCCGCCAGCGGGCGATGCCCGGGAAGTGGCGCGTGGTGAACAGGTGGGGCACGCCGAGCCCGGCAAGGAGCCGCGAGGTCACGGCCAGCGCCGGCTGGCCGGGGCCGGGCTCGAGGACGGGGATCATCGGGCGGATTGTCTCACGGCCCATGGCCGCGCCCGGGGCGGCCGGGCCCCGCGCGGGGGCGTGGCCCGGGCCCGTGGGACGGCGGGGAGGGGGCCGGCGCGGCCTCCTCCCCGCGGAGCGCGTCAGTCGGCCTGGCGGCGCAGGAACGCGGGCACGTCCAGGTCCTCCTCCGGGGCCCCGTCGGCCTCGCCGCGGATGTCCGCCATGCGGCGGCGCCAGTCGGGCCGGCCCGGCTGGGGACCGCGCGGGCCCTTGGGGATCTCCACGACCTTGCCGGCGCCGGGCTCCCGGGCCTCGCGGCGCTCGGTGAAGCCGGTGGCGATGTCGGTGATGCGGATCTCGTCGGTCAGGCTCTCGTCGATCACGGCGCCGAAGATGATGTTGGCCTCGTCGTGGGCCGCCTCCTGGACGATGCGGGCGGCCTCCTCCACCTCGTGGATGGAGAGGTCCGGGCCCCCGGTGAAGTTGATGAGGATGCCCCGCGCCCCCTCGATCGACGAGTCGTCGAGCAGCGGGCTCGCCACCGCCTTCTGGGCCGCGTCCAGGGCCCGGTGCTCCCCCTTGCCGACGCCGGCGCCCATCAGGGCCATGCCCATGCCCGACATGATCGTGCGCACGTCGGCGAAGTCCAGGTTGATGAGGCCGGGCACGAGGATCAGGTCGGAGATGCCCTGCACGGCCTGGAGCAGCACCGAGTCGGCGACCCGGAAGGCCTCGACGAGCGGCGTGCCCCGGTCCACGACGGCGAGCAGGCGCTGGTTCGGGATCGTGATGAGGGTGTCGACGACCGCGCGCAGCTCGGCGAGCCCGGTCTCGGCCTGCTGGGCGCGCTTTCGGCCCTCGAAGGCGAAGGGCCGGGTCACCACGGCCACGGTGAGGATGCCGAGCTCCTTGGCCACGCCCGCCACCACCGGCGCCGAGCCGGTGCCGGTGCCGCCGCCGAGCCCGGCCGTGACGAAGACCATGTCGGCGCCGGCCAGCACCTGCTGGATCTGCTCGCGGTCCTCCATGGCCGCCTGCCGGCCGATCTCGGGGTCGGAGCCCGCGCCGAGCCCGGCCGTGAGCCGGGCGCCCAGCTGGATCTTCACGGGCGCCTGGGAGGCGCGCAGCGCCTGCTGGTCGGTGTTGGCCACGATGAAGTCCACGCCGGAGAAGCGCGCGCCGATCATCCGGTTGACGGCGTTGCTGCCGCCGCCGCCCAGCCCGATCACCTTGATCTTGGCCGCCTCCGGCTCCGCCTCCAGCTCGAACAGCGGCTGCCGCCTCTGCGCCTCCGCCATCGGTCCCTCCTTCCCTCGCCGCTTGCATGTGTGCGCCATCGCCCGGATCACAGGACCTCGGCGAGCCACCCGCGCACGCGCCGCCCGAGCCGCTGCGCGAGCGACCCGTCGCCGGCGTCGGCCGGGGCGGCGCCGTTCCGCCTCCGCGCGCCGTACAGCGCGAGCCCGACCCCCGTGGCGTAGATCGGGCTCTTGACGACGTCGCCGAGGCCGGCCAGGCCCTCCGGCACGCCGCGTCGGACCGGCACGTCGAACACCTGCTCGGCCAGCTCGGGGACGCCGGCCATGATGGACGCCCCGCCCGTCACCACCACGCCGGCCGCCGCCACCTCCTCCAGCCCCGCCCGCCCCAGGTCGCGCGCCACGAGCGTGAAGATCTCCTCCACCCGGGGCTGGATGATCTCGGACAGGAGCTGGCGCGAGAGCTGGCGCGCCTTGCGGCCGCCCACCGACGGGACCTCGATCGCCTCGTCCTCCCGGACGAGGGCGGTCAGGGCGCAGCCGTGGCGCTTCTTGAGCTCCTCGGCGTCGGCGGTGGGGGTGCGGAGCCCCACCGCGATGTCGTTGCTGATGTGGTCGCCGCCGATGGGCAGCACCCCCGTGTACCACACGGCGCCGTCGCGGTAGAGGGCCACGTCGGTGGTCCCGCCGCCCATGTCCAGGAGCAGGATGCCGAGCTCCTTCTCCTCGGGGGAGAGGATGGCCTCGGCGGCGGCCAGGGGCTCCAGCACCACGTCCTGCACGGACAGTGCGGCGCGGTTCACGCTGCGGATGACGTTGCGCACCGACGTGGTGGCCCCCGTCACCAGGTGGACCTCCACCTCGAGGCACACCCCCGACATCCCCAGCGGCTCCTTGACCCCGTCCTGGTCGTCCACGATGAAGGTCTGGGGCAGCGCGTGGATGATCTCCCGATCGGGGGGCAGGTTGATGGCGCGCGCCGCGTCCAGGGCCCGGTCGACGTCCGCCTGGCTCACCTCGCGGTGCTTGCCCGACACGGCGACGACGCCCCGGCTGTTCACCCCGCGGATGTGGCCGCCCGACACCCCCGCGATGGCCGCGGCCACCTCGAGGCCCGCCATCTCCTCCGCCTCGCCGACCGCCTGCTTCACGGCCTCGACGGTGGAGTCGATGTTGACGACGACGCCCTTGCGCAGCCCCCGGGAGGGGGCCACCCCCACCCCGACGATCTCCAGCGCGCCCGCCGCCGACCACTCGGCGATGACGCAGCAGACCTTGGTCGTGCCCACGTCCAGCCCGGCGATCACCTGGCGTCCCTTGCCCTTTCCCATGTGAGCGGCTAGCGCAGCAGGGAGGCGCCGCCGCCCCCCAGTACGACCTGGTCGCGGAAGCGCAGGTCGATGGTTGTCACCGTTTCCCGCGTGGCCTCGAGCTGGGCCAGCACCCCCAGGAGGCGCCCGAGCCGCGCGTCCCACGCCTCGTGCCCCAGGCGGACCTCGACGCCGTCCAGCAGCACGAGCACCGGGCCGTCGGGCCGGCCGGCGTCGATCTCGGAGATGCGCCTGAGCAGCGGGCTCCGCCCCCCCTCGAGCAGGCGGAGCAGCGCCAGGCCGGCCTCGAGCCCTCCGCTCGCCGGCTGCCGGGGCCCGCCGAGGGCGGCCGGGTCCACCCCGGAGACGATGGGCAGGTCCGGCACCACCGCCCGGGGGGCCACGCCCAGGTCCACGCCCTCGACGTCGACCCAGTGGAGCCGCCCCGCCTGCACGAGGGCGTAGGGCTCGCGCTCGGTGACGACGAGCGCCACGCCGTCGGGCGGCCGGCGCACCACGCGCGCCTCCTTGACCAGCGGCAGGGCCAGGAGCCGCTCGACCGCCGCCCGGCCGTCCAGGCGCCACAGGTTCTCGCCGCGCGCGACGCCGCTCGCCTCCACGACCGCCTCCGGCGCGAGCTGGCGGGCGCCGTCGACGTCGATGCGGGCCACCGCGAAGCGGGGCGACGTGAGGGCCCAGTGCACGCCGGCGCCCACCGCGGCCAGGGCGGCGGCGCCCAGGAGCAGGAGGGCGGCCGTCACGGCCAGGCGGCGGGCCCGGCGGCGGAGCCGCCGGCGCAGGCGGGCCCGGCGCACGCGCTGGCCGGCGATCAGGGGCATCCGCGTCGCCAGGTCGTCGAGGTCGACGGGCCCCGTCCGAGGCAGGAGGATCGCGCCGGGCCCCCTCACGGCCGGGCGCTCCGGCCGGCCGGCGCCGCGGGCGGGGGGCGGCGGGCCACTACGGGGTCCCCAGGGCCCGCACCTCGGGCTCCAGCGTCACCCCGAAGTGGTTCCGCACCCGGTCCCGCGTCAGGTCCATGAGGGCGCGGATGTCGGCGGCGGCGGCGCCGCCCCGGTTGACGATGAAGTTGGCGTGCTTGGCCGAGATCTCGGCGCCGTTGAGCCGCTTGCCCCTGAGCCCCACCTTCTCGATGAGGCGGTGGGCCGCCTCGCCGGCCGGGTTCTTCCACACGCAGCCGAGCGCGGCCAGGGCCAGGGGCTGGCAGGCCTTCTTCTGCTTGAGGCGCTGCCGGATGTCCTTCTGGATCTCGAGGTGGGGCCGGCGGTGCATCGTGAGGCGCGCCCCGATGATGACGGCGCCGGGGGGCGCCGCGAACTGGCGCTGGCCGAAGGCGCCGGCCGCGGGCTTGAACTCGCCCATGGTCCCGTCGGGGTGGAGGAAGTAGACGGCCGACACGAAGTCGCCGATGTGCTCGTCGGCGGTGCCGGCGTTCATGGAGATGGCGCCGCCCACGGTGGCGGGGATGCCCACCAGGCCCTCGAGGCCGCCCAGGTTGAGGCCGGCCGCCTCGCGGATGAGCGCCGAGAGGCTCACGCCGGCGCCCGCCACCGCCTCCTCGCCGTGGAAGTCGGCGCGCCCGAGGCACCCCTCGAGCTTGAGCACGACGCCGCGGAAGCCCCGGTCGCTGACCAGGAGGTTGTTGCCGCCTCCGAGGACCTCCACGCGCAGCTGCTCGCGCTCGGCGAAGGACAGGGCCAGGCGGATGTCCTCCACGTCCTGCGGGATGATGAAGATGTCGGCCGGCCCTCCGATGCGCAAGGACGTGTGAAAGCTCAAGGGTTCCTTGAACCGCACCTCGCCCCTGATCTCTCCCAGCATGCGCTACCTCCTTTCGCCGGCGTCGGCGCCGAGCCGCACGATGAGCTCGGCGCCGATCTGCCCGACGTCGCCGGCTCCGAGGGTCAGCACGAGGTCACCCGCCCGCGTGGACTCGCACAGGTAGTCCACGATCCCCCGCCGGTCGCCGTCCATGTAGTGCACCTCCCGGTGGCCGTGGGCGGCGATGCCCTCGGCGAGGTCGCGCGCGTGCACCCCGGGGATGGGCGTCTCGCCAGCGGCGTAGATGTCCATCACGATGAGGACGTCGGACTGATAGAAGGCGGTGAGGAAGTCCTTCCTGAGGTGGAGCGTCCGCGTGTAGCGGTGGGGCTGGAACACCGTGATCACGCGCCGGTCGAAGCCCGCCTTGGCGGCGGCCAGCGTGGCGCGGATCTCCGCCGGGTGGTGCCCGTAGTCGTCCACGACCAGCACGCCCCGGGCCTCGCCGCGGATCTGGAAGCGGCGCTGCACGCCGCCGAACCCGGCCAGGGCCTGCTGCAGGCGCTCCCACGGCACCTCCAGGTCCAGGCCCACCGCGAGGGCGGCCAGGGCGTTGAGCACGTTGTGCCGCCCCGGCACCTGGAGCGTGGCGGGGCCGAGCAGGCGCCCGCGGTGCAGGACCTCGAAGGCCGCGTGCAGCCCGGAGAACGCCAGCCGGCGGGCCGTCACGTCCGCCCCCGACTCGAGGCCGTAGGTCACGACCCGCTTCTCGATGTGCGGGATCATCTGCTGGATGTTGGGGTCGTCGAGGCAGACGACGGCCGCCCCGTAGAACGGCACCTTGTTGACGAAGGTCAGGAAGGCGCCGCGGATCGCGTCCAGGTCCGCGTAGTGGTCGAGATGCTCGGCGTCCACGGTGGTGACGACGGCGATGGTGGGGGAGAGCTTGAGGAACGAGCCGTCGGACTCGTCGGCCTCGGCCACCAGGAACTCGCCCTGGCCGAGCCGGGCGTTGGCGCCGAGCCCGTGCACCCGCCCGCCCACCACCACGGTGGGGTCGAACCCGCCGGCGGCGACCACGGCGGCCACGATGGAGGTGGTGGTGGTCTTGCCGTGGGTGCCGGCGATGGCGATGCCGTACTTGAGGCGCATCAGCTCGGCCAGCATCTCCGCCCGGGAGATGACGGGCATGCCCCGCTGGCGGGCCACCTGCACCTCCACGTTGTCGGGCGCGACGGCCGAGGAGTACACGACCACGTGGGCGCCCTCGAGGTGGAAGGGCTGGTGGCCGTCGAAGACCTTCGCCCCTAGGCGCTCCAGACGCTCGATGGCCTCGCCCCGGCGCACGTCCGAGCCGGTCACCCGGTAGCCGAGGGTGAGCAGCACCTCGGCGATGCCGCTCATCCCGGCGCCGCCGATCCCGACGAAGTGGATCTGCTGGTAGCGCTTGAACATGGTCGCCCCCGTCAGGCCGTCCCGCCGTGCTGTGAGATGTTGAGGAGCACCCCCGCCGAGAACATGGCCGTGAGGAGCGCCGAGCCCCCGAAGCTGATGAACGGCAGCGGCAGCCCCTTGGTGGGCAGCATCCCCGTCACCACGCCGAGGTTGACCAGCGTCTGGGTGGCCAGCATCAGCGTCAGGCCGAGGGCGAGGAAGCTGCCGAAGGCGTCGGGGGCCCGGAGGCCGACCCGGAGACCGCGCCAGACGAGCACCGCGAAGAGCAGGATCACGATCGTCGCCCCGACCAGCCCGAGCTCCTCGCCGATGATGGCGAAGATGAAGTCCGTGTGGGACTCCGGCAGGTAGAAGAGCTTCTGCTTGGACTCCCCGAGGCCCCGGCCGGCCAGGCCGCCCGAGCCCAGGGCCAGGAAGGACTGGATGATCTGGAACCCGCTGCCCTGGGGGTCGTCCCACGGGGCCATGAACGCCACCATCCGGCGCCAGCGATAGGGCTTCATGGCCACCAGCACCGCGATCACGGGCAGGGCGGCGGCGGCGATCAGGCCCATGTGCAGGAGCCGCGCCCCCGCCAGGTAGGCGAGCCCGAGGGCGAGGATCACCAGCGCCAGGGCGTTGCCGAGGTCGGGCTGGAGCACGGTGAGCCCGGCCATGAGGGCGGCCACCACCAGGGGCGGGACGAGCCCGGCCGCGAAGCTCCGCACCAGCTCCCGGCGGCGGGCCAGGAACGCGGCCAGGTAGACGACGAGGGCGAACTTGGCCAGCTCGACGGGCTGGACGGACAGGGGGCCCAGCCGGAGCCACCGCCGGGTGCCGTTGATCTCCTGGCCGAGCGGCGGCACCAGCACCAGCACGAGGAGCCCGAGCGCCAGCACGAGGAGCGGCGTCACCCACCGCTCGAACCGCCGGTAGTCCGTGCGCATGGCGAGCCAGAGCGCGCCGAAGCCCAGCGCCGCCCAGAACAGCTGCTTCTTGAGGAAGAAGAGCGGGTCGTGGAAGCGCTCGGCGGCGACGATGGCGCTGGCCGAGTACACCATGACGATGCCCACGGCCAGGAGCGACAGCACGACCCCGAAGAGCAGCGGGTCCGGCGTCAGCTTCCGGGGCATCAGCGGGCGACCTCCCGGACCGCGGCGCGGAACACGTCGCCGCGGTGCTCGAAGTTCCGGAACATGTCGAAGGACGCGCAGGCCGGCGAGAGCAGCACGACGTCGCCCGGCCGCGCCGCCGCCCGGGCCCGGCCCACGGCGTCGGTCATGTCGGCGGCGTCCACCGTCGGCACCGCCGAGTCCGCGAAGGCCCGGCGCAGGGCGTCGCGGTCGACGCCGATGAGGACGACCGCGCGCACCCGCCCCCGCGCCGCCGCGCCGAGTGGGGCGAAGTCCTGGCCCTTGCCCACGCCTCCGGCGATGAGCACGACGGGCTCGTCGAAGCTCGCGAGGGCGGTGACGGTGGAGGCCACGTTGGTGCCCTTGGAGTCGTTGTAGTAGGCCACCCCGCCCGCCTGCCCGACCGGCTCGATGCGGTGGGCCACCGCCCGGAAGCCGGCGATCCGCTCCCGGATCGCGGCGGGGGCGACGCCGGCCCAGAGGGCGCCCGCGGCGGCGGCGAGGACGTTGTCCACGTTGTGCTGGCCCCGCAGGGGGATCTCCGCCACCGGGCAGACGCGCGCCGGGGCGCCGTCCAGGTCGGCCACCACCCAGCCGGCCTCGACGAACACCCCCGGGCGGGCCGCGCCCCGGCGGCTGACCCAGACGAGCCGGCCGCGCACCCGCCCGGCCAGGGCCGCCGTCGGCGCGTCGTCGGCGTTGAGGACCGCCCAGTCCTCGGCCGCCTGGTTGGCGAGGATCCGCGCCTTGGCCTCGACGTAGCGCTCGAAGGTGCCGTGGCGGTCCAGGTGGTCGGGCGTCAGGTTCAGCACCATCGCCACCCGGGGCCGGAACAGCGAGGTGGTCTCGAGCTGGAAGCTCGAGGTCTCGGCCACCACGAGGCCGTCGGGGGCGAAGTCGGGGGCGTGGTCGGCGAGCGGCGTGCCGATGTTGCCCCCCACCAGGACCGGCCGCCGCTGGGCGCCCAGGAGGACGCCGGTGAGCGCGGTGGTCGTGGTCTTGCCGTTGGTGCCGGTGACGGCCACGAAGTCGGCCTCCATGGCCCGCCAGGCCAGCTCCAGCTCGCCGACGATGGGCACCGCCCGGGCCCGCGGCCGGGTCAGCGCCGGCAGCGTCAGGGGGACGCCCGGGCTCACCACCACGAGGTCCGCGTCCTGGAAGGCGCCCTCGGGATGGCCGCCGGTCCACACGCGGCAGCCCTCGGCCTCCAGCGCCCGGGCGGCCGCCCGCACGGCGTCGCCGTCGCCGGCGTCGGAGGCCAGCACGCGGCCGCCCGCGCGGCGCACCAGGCGCGCGGCGGCCACGCCGCTGCGGGCGAGGCCCACCACGGCCACCACGCGCCCGGCCAGCCAGCGCCGGTAGGCGGGCCCGCGCCGGTCCGGTCCGATCAGCTCGTCCTCGTCCGCCATCCACGAGACCCTGGCCAGCACCGCCTCACCCTACCGAAGCTTGAGCGTGGTGAGGGCCAGCAGCGCCAGCATGAACGAGAGGATCCAGAAGCGCACGATGATCTTGGGCTCCGACCAGCCCTTCATCTCGTAGTGGTGGTGGAGCGGCGCCATGCGGAAGACGCGGCGCCCGGTGAGCTTGAAGGCCGCCACCTGGATGATCACCGAGCCCGCCTCCACCACGTAGATGCCCCCGATCAAGGGCAGCAGCAGCTCGGCCTTGGTCAGCACGGCCAGCGTCCCGATGGCGCCCCCGAGGGCCAGCGACCCCACGTCGCCCATGAACACCTGAGCCGGGTAGCTGTTGAACCACAGGAAGCCGAGCGCCGCCCCGACGAGGGCGCCGCAGAAGATCGTCAGCTCCCCGGTGCCCTTGACGTTGATGATGCGCAGGTACTCGGAGGCCCTGAAGTTGCCGGTCAGGTATGCGATGATCGCGAAGGCCCCGCCCGCCGTCACGATGGGGCCGATGGCGAGGCCGTCCAGGCCGTCGGTGAGGTTCACGGCGTTGGAGGCGCCGGCGACCACGAGGATCGTGAACGGGATCCAGATCCAGCCGAGCGTCACCAGCCAGCCCTTGAAGAAGGGAATGGCGAGCACGGTGCTGAACCCGTCCGGCGGCAGGAGGTAGAGCCAGGCCATGAGGCCGCCGATCAGCGCCACCTGGGCGCCCAGCTTCTGGGCCGCCGAGATGCCGCGCCGGGTGCGGAGCTTCCGGTAGTCGTCCAGGAACCCGATCACGCCGAGGCCGGTGACGGCCAGCAGCACGACCCACACGTAGCGCGTGCGCAGGTTGGCCCAGAGGAGCGTCGAGCCCACCAGCGCGGTGAGGATGATGAGGCCGCCCATGGTGGGCGTGCCCGCCTTCGTCCGGTGGCGCTCCGGCGTGTCCTCGCGGATGGTCTCCCCGCCCTGCTGGAGCATCCGGAGCCGCCCGATGAGCCAGGGGCCCAGGAGGAAGGAGATCATCAGCGCCGTCACTGTGGCCATGGCCGTCCGGAACGTGATGTAGCGGAAGACGTTGAACGCCCCCCAGTAGGCGACCAGCGGGACGAGGAGGTCGTACAGCATTACCCATCCTCCCCTCCGTAGCGAGCCACGAGCGCGTCCACCACGCGCTCCATCCGCATGCCCCGTGACCCCTTCACCAGCACGGCGTCCCCCGGCGCCAGGCGCTTCAGGAGCAGCGCCACCGTGTCCTCGAAGGTGGTGGTGTGATGGCTCTCGGCGAGCCCGCCCGCCCGCGCGGCTTCCACGAGGGCGCGGGCCCGCGCCCCCACCCCGACCAGCTCGGCCGCGCCCGAGCGCGCCACCAGCCGGCCGGCCTCCTGGTGGGCATCGTCCGCGGCGTCCCCCAGCTCCAGCATGTCGGCCAGCACCACCACCCGCCGGGCCCCGCGGGCGGCGGCCAGGACCTCGAGGGCCGCCCGGACGGAGGCGGGGTTGGCGTTGTAGCTGTCGTCGAGGATGCGGATGGGCCCGGCCCGGCGCCAGACGCAGCGGCCCTTGGCCGGGCGTGCGGCGGCGAGCCCGGCCGCGATGGCGTCGAGCCCGAGGCCGAGGGCCAGGCCGACCCCGGCCGCGGCCAGGGCGCTCGGGACGTTGTGGCGCCCGGCGAAGGCCAGGCGCACCGGGCGCCGCCCGGCGCCGGCGGCGAGCTCGAACCGGAGCGCCTCGTCGTCGGCGGCGACGACCTGGCTGGCCGTGACGTCGGCCACCCGGTCGACGCCGAACGTGATGACGCGGGCGCGCGTCAGCTCGCGCATGGCGATGACGCGCGCGTCGTCGGCGTTGAGGACCACCGCGCCGTCGGCCGGGATGGCGTGGACGAGGGCGCTCTTCTCCGCCTGGACCCCGTCGAGGGAGCCGAAGAACTCCGTGTGGGCGGTCGCGACCACCGTCACCACGCCCACGGTGGGCCGGCTGATGGCGGCGAGGGCGGCGATCTCGCCGGGGGCGTTGGCCCCGAGCTCGAGCGCCACCGCCCGGTGCGCGGGCGAAAGGCGGAGCAGCGTGAGCGGCAGCCCCCACTGGTTGTTGAAGCTGCCCTCCGGCTTGAGCACGGGGCCGAGGGCGGCGAGCACGGCCGCCATCATCTCCTTGGTGGTGGTCTTGCCGTTGGAGCCGGTGACGGCGGCCACCGGGACCGGGAAGCGCGCGCGGTGCCAGGCGGCGAGGCGGCCGAGGGCCTGCGTCGTGTCGTCCACCAGGACGGTGGGCACGGCCGCCGGCAGGTCGCTGACGGCGTGGATGACCAGGCACGCCGCGCCCCGCGCCGCCGCCTCCCGCACGTAGGCGTGGCCGTCCAGCCGGTGGCCGTGGATGGCGAAGAACGCCTCGCCGACCCCGAGCGTCCGGCTGTCGATGCCGACGCCGCTCACCGGGATGGTCAGGTCCCCGGAGAGCAGCGTGCCCCGGGTGGCGTGCACCAGCTCCTCGAGGGTGAAGGCCGGCGTCACCGCGCCTCGATGGCCGCCCGGGCCTCGGCCCGGTCGTCGAAGGGCACCACCTGGGCGCCCAGGACCTGGTAGGTCTCGTGGCCCTTGCCCGCGATCACCACGATGTCGCCGGCGCGGGCCCAGCCGATGGCCGCCCGGATGGCCGCGCGCCGGTCGGGCACCGCCGTCACCCGGTCGCCCCGGTGGGCGTCGGGGACGCCGGCCAGGATCTCGGCGATGATGGCCTCGGGCGGCTCGCTCCGCGGGTTGTCGGAGGTCACCCACACCCGGTCGGCGAGGCGGGAGGCGATGGCCCCCATGCGGGGGCGCTTGCCGCGGTCGCGGTCGCCCCCGCACCCGAACACGGCGCCGAGGCGGCCGGCGCCGGCCAGGCGCCGGGCGGTGCCCAGCACCCGCTCCAGCGCGTCGGGCGTGTGGGCGTAGTCCACGACGACCAGGAAGGGCTGGCCGGCCTCCACCCGCTCGAAGCGGCCGGCCACCGCGGCGACCCTGCCGAGGGCGGGGCCGATGGCGGCCGGCGCGAGCCCGAGGGCCAGCCCCACCCCGACCGCGCCGAGAAGGTTCAGCACGTTGTGCTCGCCCACCAGCGGCGAGGCGAGGTCCAGGGCGCCGGCGGGGGTGTCCACCGTCATGCGGATGCCGTCGGTGGTGGAGGACCAGGCGCGGGGCCGCACGCCGGCGTCGGGGCCGAGCCCGAAGCCGATGACGGGCAGGCCGAGACCCGCGGCCATGGTGGGGCCGGCGGGGTCGTCCACGTTCACCACCGCCACCCGCCGGGGCTTCCGGCCGGCGGCCAGGAGCGCGAACAGCCGGGCCTTGGCCTGCCGGTAGGCCTCGAGGGTCCCGTGGAAGTCCAGGTGGTCCTGCGTGAGGTTGGTGAACACCGCGACGTCGAACTCCACGCCGTCCACCCGCTCGAGGGCGAGCGCGTGGGACGACACCTCCATGGCCACGCCGCCCACGCCCCGCTCGACCATGCGGGCGAGGAGCGCCTGCAGCTCCACCGCCTCCGGCGTGGTCTGGCCGGCGGGCAACGTCTCGTCCCCCACGCGATAGGCGATGGTCCCCACGACGCCCGCCGGCCGGCCGCGGGACCGGAGCAGGGCCTCCACCAGGTACGACGTGGTGGTCTTCCCGTTGGTTCCCGTGATGCCGACCACGGTGAGCGAGCGGGAGGGATGGCCGTGGTAGGCGTCGGCCAGGCGCGCCAGCGCCTCGCGGGCCCTGGGCACCAGGATGCGCGGGGCGGCGAGCGGCTCGACCGGCCCTCCCGCCTCCACCACCACGGCCACCGCGCCCCGCGCGACGGCCTCGCCGGCGAAGCGGCGGCCGTCCTGCCGGGTGCCGGGGACGGCCACGAAGAGATGGCCGGCCTCGACGGCGCGCGAGTCGTAGGCGATGCCGGTCACCGTGTCGGGCAGTCGTCCCTCCAGCGTCTTGAGCGGCAGGGCCTCCAGCAGGGTGGTGAGCGGCACGGCCCGGCCCGTCATGGACCCTTCGCCGGCCCGGCGGCCAGCGAGGCCAGCGTGAGGTCGCACAGGGTCCCGCTGGGGACGGGGGCGCCCGGGGGCGGGGTCTGGCCGACGACGATCCCCCGGCCGCTGACCGTGACCCCCACGTCGAACGGGGCCAGGGTCTCCATGGCCTGCCGCAGCGAGAGCCCCAGCACCCGCGGCATGACGCCGGAGCCCCCTTCCGTCTCGGCGAGGCCGACGAGGCGGATCGGCTCCTCGACCTCCCCCGCGCTGGCCACCACCGGTCCGCCGCGGACGATGGCCACCGGCGTCGTGTCCCGGGGCGGCACGTTCAGGTGGCGCAGGCTCTCGCGGGCGATGGCCGCGAAGACGGGCGCGGCCGCCTCGCTGCCCCACTTCTCGTTCTTGGGCTCGTCGAGCATGACCAGGAGGCTCAGGCGGGGGTCGTCGGCGGGGGCGAAGCCGACGAAGGACAGCACGCCGGGCGCGCGCGAGTACCGCCGGGTGGCCGGATCCATCTTCTGCGCCGTCCCCGTCTTGCCCGCCACCAGGTAGCCGGCGATGGCCGCGCGCTTGCCCGTGCCGTGGGCTACCACGTTCACCATCATATCGGTCAGGATGCGGGCGGTGTCCGGGCTCACGACCTGGCGCACGACGCGCGGCTCGATCGACTGCTGGGTCCGCCGCCCCTCGGTGTCGGTCAGCGCCTTCACGACCTGGGGCTGCATGAGCCGGCCGCCGTTGGCGATGGCCGACACGGCGGCGACGAGCTGCACGGCCGTGAGCGAGATCTCCTGGCCGATGGACATGGTGGCCAGCGAGAGCCCGGACCACTGGGCCGGCGCCCGCAGCTTGCCCCGGCTCTCCCCCGCGAAGCCGAGCGCGGTCGGGGTGCCGAAGCCGAACCCCGTCATGTGCTTGTAGTAGCGCTCGCGCCCCAGCGCGAGGCCGACCTTGATGGAGCCGACGTTGGAGGAGTTCTGCAGCACCTCGGCGAACGTGAGCCAGCCGTAGCGCTTCCAGTCGTGGATGGTGGCGCCGGCCACCGTGATGGCGCCGTGCTCGCCGTGCACGCGGTCGGACGGGCGCATCACGCCCTCCTCGAGGGCGGCGGCGGCCAGGATGACCTTGAACGTGGACCCGGGCTCGAAGGGGTCGGTCACCGCGCGGTTGCGGCGCTCCTCGTCGGTGGCCGACTGGAACGTGTTGGGGTTGTACGTGGGCCGGATGGCCCAGGCCAGGATCTCCCCCGTCCGCGGGTCCATCATCACCGCCATCGCCGCCTTGGCGCGCGTGCGCCGCCACAGGGCGTCCAGCTCGCGCTCGGCCACGTACTGCAGCGTGGCGTCGATGGTGAGCACGAGGCCGCGGCCGGGCGTGGCCGGGGTGAGGACGCGCAGGGCCCCGCCCAGCTCGCGCCCGAGCGCGTCGCGCCCGATCAGGGCCCGGCCCTCGGCGCCGGCCAGGTGCTCGTCCAGCGCCTGCTCCACGCCGGCCAGGCCCCTGCCGTCGATGCCCTCGAACCCCACGGCGTGGGCGGCCAGCTCCCGGTTCGGGTAGAGCCGCATGCTCTCGTCCACGAAGCCGAGCGCGGGGTGGTCCAAGCCCCGCACGGCCTGGGCCACGTCGTGGGGCAGCCGCCGCTTGACGAACACGAACCGCCGGGACGGCTGGAGCCGCCGCGCCAGGTCGGGGGCCGGCTCGCCCAGGATCGGGGCGAGCTCGGCGGCGAGGGCGGCCGCGTCCTCGACGCGCGTGGGGACGGCGAACAGCGACTCGGCCCGGGCCGACAGCGCCAGCACTTGCCCGTGGCGGTCGACGATGGTGCCGCGGCGGGGCTTCAAGGGGATGGTCTTGGCGTGCTGGCCCTCGGCCAGCCGGGCGTACTCCTCGTGCTTGACCACCTGGAGGACGGCGAGCCGGGCCAGGAGCACGAGGAAGGCGCACCCGATGAACAGCGCCACGACGATGGTGCGCCGCCGACGGCCCTGGCCGCGGTCGGTCATGGGGACGCGCCGCTCGCCGACGCGCGCACGCCTAGCGGACCCGCGACCCGGCGGGACGCCCGCGGTCGGCGGTGACGTGGGCCGGCCCGACGGCGGCCAGCCCCTCGCTGCCGGTCACGAACTCCCGCGCCACCTGCAGCTGCCCGGGCCCGGGCGGCACCATGCCGAGCTCCCGCCGGGCCTTGTCCTCGATGCGCGCCAGGGAGGACAGGGTCGCCAGCTCGATGCGCAGGCGCATGCGCTGGTCCTCCTGCTGGGTGACGGCCGTCCGGAGCGCGTCCAGGCGATAGGAGAGCCGGACCTGCTGCACCTTGAGGCCCACCACGCCCAGCACCAGCGTCACCGCCAGCGCCGTCCAGCCGACCCAGGCCGCCATGGCGCGCAGGCGCCGGCGGTCGCGCTCGCGCAGGAAGCGTGCCGCGCGCAACTCCTCGGCCGCCGCCTGTCTCACCCACGCCGTGCCCGTCGCTCCGCCCGACCGTCCTGGCATGCTCATGCCGCCTCCGCGCGCTCCAGCACTCGAAGCTTGGCGCTCCTGGCCCGTGGGTTCCCCGCCACCTCTGCGCGGCCCGGGCCGAGCGGCGCAGGGTCCAGCTGGACGAAGCCGGCGGCGAGCAGGGCCCGGAACGCCCGCTTCACGATGCGGTCCTCGCCCGAGTGGAACGCGATCACGCCGAGCCGGCCCCCGGGAGCCAGGAGCCCCGCCGCCGCCGGCAGCGCCGCCTCCAGCGCCTCCGGCTCGGCGTTGACGGCCATGCGCAGGGCCTGGAAGGTCCGGGTGGCCACGTGGGTCCGCCGCGGCCAGGCCGCGCGCGGCACCGCCGCCTTCACCGCGTCCACGAGGTCCCCCGTGGTGCGGATCGGCGCGCGGCGCCGGCGCTCGACGAGCCGCCGGGCGATGCGGCGGGCGTGGGGCTCGTCGCCGTAGTCGCGGAGCAGGCGGGCCAGCTCCGGCTCGGGCGCCCCGGCCAGCAGCTCGGCGGCCGTGTGGCCGCGGGTCGCGTCGAAGCGCATGTCCAGCGGCTCCTCGCGCAGGAAGCTGAAGCCGCGGCCGGACTCGTCGAGCTGGTACGAGGAGAGGCCGAGGTCCAGCAGGATCGCCCGGGCCTCCCCGACGCCGGCGGCCTCGGCGTGGGCGCCGAGGTCGCGGAAGCTGCCCCGGGCCAGGGAGACGCGCGCGCCGAAGCGGGCGAGGCGCCGCGCGGCGCGGGCGATGGCCTCGGCGTCGGCGTCGATGCCGAGCAGGCGGACGTCCTCGCCCGTCGTCTCCAGGATCCGCTCGGCGTGGCCGCCCATACCCACCGTCCCGTCCACCACCCAGCCCCCACCGCGGGGCCGAAGGAGAAACGCCACCTCGTCCACCAGCACCGGGAGGTGCGACGCCGCCTCCCGCTCCGACACCTAGACGCCCTTGGCCGCCAGCCTCGTGAACACGTCGTCGAGCGGACCGGAATCCTCGCGGTCCACGTGAGCCCAGCGCTCGGCGTCCCACACCTCGAAGCGATTGCCGAGGCCGATGATCCACACGTCCTTGTGCAGCGCCGCGCGCTCGCGGTACTCCTGCGGGACCTGGATGCGCCCCTGCTGATCGATCTTGACGTCGAGCCCGCGGGACAGGTACTGGTAGGTCACCTTGCGTCGGTCCGGATCGAACAGCGGGAGCTGGTTGACCTTGTCCTCGAGCACCTGCCAGAGGTGGAGCGGATGCACCTCGATGCCGCCGCCGTACGGGACGATGACGAGGTCTTCACCATGGCCAGCCAGGAGCTCGCGGAACCTGGAGGGGATGCTCACGCGGCCCTTCGGATCGATCGTGTGGCGGAAGTGCCCGCGGAACACGCTGTCGACTGGCCCCCGCACCCACTGAGTGGGTGGATATGGGTTACCGCACTACTTCATTCCACTTCAATCCACGTCACTAGAGCGGTAACTTAGCGGGGCCCTCTGGGGGTGTCAAGAGAAAACTCCGAGAAACTCTGACGAAAACCCGGATCTCCGACCGGTGGTGAGAGCAGGACCCGCCACCACCGCCCGTGGGGGCCGCTTCCGGCTCCCGCCTCGCTGCGACGCCCCACCGCTTCCCGGGTGCGAACCGACCCGCCGTCGTGGTCCCGGGGCCGCCGGCCGTCGGGTGGGCGTGGGGTCAGCGCGCCGGCTTGTAGTGCTGGAGGGCCTCGGGGAGCCAGCCCTCGATCTGCTTGATGCGGGTGGCCTCGGAGGGGTGGGTCGAGAGGAACTCCGGCGGCCGCTGGCCCTTCGAGGCCTCGGCCATCCGCACCCACAGATCCCGCGCCGCGCGCGGATCGTAGCCGGCCTTGGCCATGTAGATGAGCCCCAGGTGGTCGGCCTCGGACTCCTGCTTGCGGCCCCAGGGGAGCAGGATCCCCACCGAGGCGCCGGCGCCGAGCAGGGCGCTCACCGTCTTGACGGTGACCGGGTTGCCGCTGCCGAGCGCGGTCATGGTGGCCTGGATGCCCGCGTCGACCGCCAGCTGCTGACTCACCCGCTCGCCGCCGTGACGGGCGGTGACGTGGGCGACCTCGTGGCCGATGACGGCGGCGAGCCCCGCCTCGTCCCGGGTGATGGGCAGGATCCCCGTGTACACGGCGATCTTGCCCCCGGGCAGGGCGAAGGCGTTGGCCTGCTGGTCGTCGGCCACCACGCTGTACTCCCACGGCAGCTCGGGGCGGCCGCTGACGGCGGCGATGCGGCCGCCCACGCGCCGCACGAGCGCGTTCAGGGCCGGGTCGCGGCTGATGTCGGCCTTGCGGAGGATCTCGCGGTAGGCCTGGACCCCCATCTCCGTCTCCTGATCCTCGGAGACCAGGATGAGCTGCCGGCGGCCGGTGAGGGGCACCGTCTCGCAGGCGGCGGCGGCCAGGGCGAGGGGCACGAGGCCGAGGAAGCGACGGCGGTCGCAGCCGCACATGGGCGCATTGTACCCGACGGTCCGGGCCCGGCAACCCGGCGCCTGCCCGTCAGCGCGGCACGTTCCGGAGCGTCGCCTCCGTCTCCATGACCACCCCGGCCCCGGCGGCGAGGACGCCGGCCGGCGGCGCCGTCTCCAGGCGGACGCGGACGGCGGCGACGCGGGCGGGGTCCGTGGTGGGCGCCCCGGCGGCGTCGGCGTAGCCGAGCCGGAGGCGCCGGATCCCCTCGGCGAGCGGCTGGGCGCCACCCCCCGCATCCCGCCGCAGCACCCGCTCCCCGGGGCGTAGCAGGAAGGTCACCCGCTCGCTGGTCGGGTCGACGACGCCGTTGCCGTTCAGGTCGCGCTGGAAGACGACGCGCTCGGGCTCGGCCACCACCACCGCGGCCAGGCCGGCTCCCGTCGGGTCGTAGCCGGCCTCACGAAGCTCCCGGGCCATGCGCTCGAGGGCGGCCCGCGCGGACTGCTGGGCCTCGATGCGAGCGGCGCCCCAGGCGTAGGCGCGGAGGCCCGCCTGGAAGACGGTGAGCACCGCGGCCATGAGGAGCCCGGTGACGGCCGCGGCCACCGCCAGCTCGACCAGCGTCAGCCCCCGCTCGTCCCTCATGGCGGCGACGGTGCCCCGGCGCGCGCCGCCCGTCAATGTCCACTCTTTGGGACGTCACCGCTCGGGAACGCCTCAGGTGGAGTAGAGCCAGAGGTCCTCGATCTCGGTCCGCATGGCGCCGGTCCGCCGCATCCCGAGCCGCTCGAGGATGCGCCAGGAGGCCTGGTTGGCGGGGTTGGCGGCCGCCACCACGCGGGGCAGCCCGAGGGTGGCGGTGGCGTGGTCCAGGACGGCGCGGGCCGCCTCGAGGGCGTAGCCCCGGCCCCAGGCCGCCCGGTCCAGAGCGTAGAGGAGCTCGATGCCGTCGCCCTGGCGCGACACGCGGAGCCCGCAGCAGCCGACGAGGGCGTCGCCGACGCACACCGCCCAGAGGCCCCAGCCGGTCTCGGCGAAGGCCGCGTGGCTCTCGCGCAGGACCTCGGCGACCTGCTCCGGGGACACCGGGCGCCGGTCCCAGAGGTAGCGCCCCACCTCGGGGTGGTTCCACTGGCGGTGAAGGGCGGGGGCGTCCGCGTCGGTCACGGGACGGAGCACGCAGCGCGCCGTGGCCAGCCTCGTCACCGCGGGCGGGCGCCCTCAGTCCAGGATGGGCTCGGGCGGGGTCTTCGAGTAGTCGTAGAAGCCGCGCCCGCTCTTGCGTCCGAGGTCGCCTCGCTTCACCCGCTTCTCCAGCTCGCGGGGCGGCCGGTCCTTGTCCTCCTTGGTCAGATGGTGGTGCTCCAGCCGCGCGTTGTAGCCGATGTCGAGCCCGGAGAGGTCGCCGAGCTTGAACGGGCCGAGCGGGTGGTTGAGCCCGAGCTCCACGGCGCGGTCGATGTCGGCGAAGGAGGCCACCCCCTGCTCCAGGCAGTAGTAGGCCTCGTTGACGAGGGCCCGCAGGATGCGGTTGACGAGGAAGCCGGGCAGCTCCTTGCGGAGGACGACGGGCTCGCGCCCGGTGCGGCGGACGAACTCGGCGGCCACCTGCACGGTCTCCTCGCTGGTCCCCTGCCCTTGCACGACCTCCACCAGCTTCATGACCAGCGGCGGGTAGAAGTAGTGCAGGTTGACGCAGCGGTCCGGGCGCCCGGTGGCCGAGGCCATGAGCGAGTTGCCCATCGTGGAGGAGTTGGTGGCCAGGATGGCGTGGGGCGGGCAGAGGCGATCGAGCCGGGCGAAGCACTCGCGCTTGGGCTCGAGCCGCTCCACGATGGCCTCGATCACGAGGTCGGCGTCGCGCGCGGCCCGGGCCAGGTCGGGCTCCAGGCGCACGCGCCCGACCGCCGCCTCCATCGCCTCGCGCGTGAGCTGGGCCCGCTCCACCCGCCGCTCGAGCTGCTTCCGGTTGGCGGCCATGCCCCGGGCGAGGATCGCCCGGTCGAGGTCGTTGAGCGTCACCTGGTAGCCGTGGAGCGCGGACTGCATGGCGATCTGGGCGCCCATCTGGCCGGCGCCCACCACGAGGACCCGCTTGACGTCGTCGATGGTCATGGGCGTTCCTCTCCCTGGTGGCGGGGTCGGGGCCGGGTCACGCCAGGGGCGGCCGGCGCTCGGCCCAGGGGGCCAGGCGCTCCCACGCCGCCGCCGCCCGCAGCACGGTGACGTCGGCGAAGCGCCGCCCGACGATCTGCAGCCCCACCGGCAGGCCGGCGCGCGTGAAGCCGCACGGCACCGACGCGGCCGGCTGACCCGTGAGGTTGAAGGGGGGGGTGAACGGGATCCATCCGTAGGGCGGCAGGCGCTGGCCGCCCACCTCGGCCGGATTGTCGAGCCCGAGGGCGAACGGGGGACAGGCGATGGTGGGCGTGAGCAGGAGGTCGTAGCGCTCGAAGCACCGGCGCGGGTGCTCGTACCACTGGAGCCGGTCGAACCACGCCTGGACGTAGCGCGTGGGCGGCCACCGGAGGGCCTCGTCGATGATCGCCTGGAGCCCCGGCTCCACGTCCTCCCGCCTCTGGGCCAGGTAGGGCGCCATGCGCGTCGCGATGCCCCCGCAGAAGATCGTCTCCCAGGCCATGAGCGGCGAGGGCCAGGCGGGCTTGAGCTCCTCCACCCGGCAGCCCAGCTCGCGGAAGCGTCGCGCCGCGCGCTCGCAGATGGCCTTGACCTCGGGGTCCACCGCCTGGGCGTAGCCGAGGTCGGCGGACCACGCGACCCGCAGGCCCTTGACCCCGCCCCGGAGCGCCTTGACGTAGTCGACGCCCTGGGCCGGGAGCGAAGACTGATCGCGCGGGTCGGGCCCGGCCACCACGGAGAGCATGAGCGCGGCGTCGGCCACGGTGCGGGTCATGGGGCCGACGTGGCCGAGGCTCCACGCCGCGCTCCACGGCGCCACCGGCACCAGGCCGAAGGAGGGCTTGTGGCCGAAGATCCCCGTGCAGGCGGCCGGGATGCGGATGGACCCGCCGCCGTCGGTGCCGATGGCGAGGGGGCCGAAGCCGGCCGCCACCGCGGCGCTGGCGCCACCCGAGGACCCTCCCGGGGTGCGCTCCAGGTCCCAGGGGTTCCGGGTGGGCCCGAACAGGAGGTTGTGGGTGGCGCCGATCCAGCCGAACGTGGGGGTGTTGGTCTTGCCGAGCTGGATGGCGCCGGCCGCCTCGAGGCGCTCCACGACGGGGGCGCTCTCGGCCGGGACGTTCTCGGCGTAGAAGCGCGTGCCGAAGGTCGTCCGGATGCCCCGGGTCGCCACCAGGTCCTTGGTGGAGAAGGGCACCCCGTGGAGGGGGCCGAGCCGGGCGCCCCGGCGCGTGACGGCGCGCTCGGCGGCGCGCGCGGCCCCGAGGGCCTGGTCGGCGGTGAGGGTGACGAAGGCGTTGAGCCGGGGGTCGAGACGCTCGATGCGGGCCAGCACCGCCCGCATCACCTCCACCGGAGACAGGCGCTTCTTCCGGATGGCCGCCGCCAGCTCGACGGCGGACGTCCAGCAGAGGCGGTCGTCGGCGGCGGCGCTCACGCTCCGCGCAGCCTCGGGTCCAGCGTGTCGCGCAGCGCGTCGCCCAGGAGGTTCGACCCGAACACGGCCAGGCTGATGGCGACGCCGGGGAAGAGCACCAGGTGGGGCGCCTTCTGCGCGTACTCGGCCGCGGACACCGACAGCATGCGCCCCCACGACGGGTACGGCTCCGGCACCCCGAGGCCGAGGAAGGACAGGGTCGCCTCGACGAGGATGGCGCTGCCGAGCTGGGCCGTGCACAGGACGATGAACGGGCCCACCGTGTTGGGCAGCACGTGGCGGAAGGCGATGCGCAGGTGCGGGATCCCGATGGCCCGCGCCGCCTCCACGTACTGGAACTCGCGGATGGCGAGCACGCTGGCCCGGATCACCCGCGCCGCCCGCGGCAGGATGGGGACGGAGATGGCGATGACCACGTTCGGGATGGACGGGCCGAGGGCGGCCGACATCACGAGCGCCAGCACCAGGAGCGGCAGCCCCTGCAGGATGTCCATCACCCGCTGGGTGATCAGGTCGGTCTTCCCGCCGAAGTAGCCCGAGAGGAGCCCGATCACCCCGCCCAGCGCCGAGCCGAGCACGGTGGAGGCGATGCCGACGATCAGCGACACGCGGGCCCCGTGCACGATGCGCGAGTAGATGTCCCGGCCCAGGTGGTCGGCGCCGAGCCAGTGGGCGGTGCTGGGCCGGGCCAGGGTATCCGTCGCGCTGGTGGCGATGGGGTCGTGGGTGGACAGGGGGTCGGCGAGCACGGCCGTGAGGGCCATGACCAGCATGACGCCCGCCCCCGCCGCCCCCAGCGGCTTCTTCCGGCAGAATCGCCCGAGCGTGGTCATCACGCCCGGCCGCCCGGCCGGACGCGCCGCCGCCGCCGGCACGACCGCCCCCGTCGCCCCGCTAGCTGCCATAGCGCACCCGCGGGTCCAGCACCCCGTAGAGCATGTCGACGGCCAGGTTCACCGAGATCACGATCACCGCCGTGAACAGCACCAGGTTCTGGACGATGGGGAAGTCGCGCCAGAGGATGGCCTGGACCAAGAAGCGGGCGACGCCCGGCAGGTTGAACACGGTCTCGGTGACGACGAGCCCGCCGATGAGGAACGCGAACTCGATGCCGATGACGGTGATGACGGGCAGGATGGCGTTCTTGAGCGCGTGCCGCCAGATGACCACGCGGTCGGTCTGGCCCTTGGCCCGGGCCGTGCGCACGTAGTCCTCGCGCAGCACCTCCAGCACCGAGGACCGCGTGATGCGCATGATGAGGGCCGAGGAGCGGTACCCCACGGCCAGCGCGGGCAGCATGAACTGCACGAGGTGGAGCCAGAAGTTCTCCCACGGCGACACGTACGTCACCGGCGGGATCCAGCCGAGCCAGGCCACCAGCCCCAGGATGATCACCATGCCGAGCCAGAACGAGGGCATGCTGAGGCCGGCCAGCGAGACGACCCGCAGCGCGTAGTCCAGCCCCGTGTCCTGGCGCACGGCGCTCACGACCCCGGTCGGCACGCCGAGGGCCACCGCGACCACCATGGACAGGATGGCCAGCTCCAGCGTGACCGGCACCAGCGGCCGGATCACCTCCCACGCCGGCACGTCGTAGCGGTAGGACTTGCCGAGGTCCCCGCGGAAGACCTGGCCCATCCACTCCGCGTACTGGGCGGGCAGGGGCTTGTCGAGCCCGAGCTCGCGCAGGATGGCCACGCGCTCCTCGGGGTTCACGTAGCCGCCGGCCGAGAACAGCGCCTCCACGATGTCGCCGGGGGCGAGGCGGAGCAGCAGGAAGATCACGATCGACATGCCGAACAGCGTCAGCACGCCGATGCCGAGGCGGTGCGCGATGTAGGTCTTCACGTGAGTCCGGAGTCCGGGGGAGGCGCGGGCCTCCCCCGGATCACTCGCCGGGCGCGGCTAGCGGTCCCGCCAGACGTTCTGCATGCGGCCGAAGTTGTAGATGTTGTGGTGAGGGACGAGCCCCTTGACGTGCGGCCAGTGCGTGAAGTAGTCCAGCCGCATGTCGAGGATGGGCCGGGCCGCGTCCTCCTCGAGCTTCTTCTGGATGTTGACCACCATGGTCAGGCGCTTCTTCGGATCCAGCTCGACCGACTGCTGCTCGAACAGCTTCATCACGTGCTCGTTGCAGTACAGGCTGTAGTTGCGCGGCGAGCCGCAGGCGTAGTTCTCGTAGAAGTTGGCGTCGGGGTCGTCCACCCCGAGCCCGGTCAGGTTGGCCCCGATCTGGTAGTCGCCGCGGGTGGCCATGGGATGCCACTGGGCCGTCTCCACCTGCTTGAGCGTGGCCTCGATGCCGACCTGCTTGAGCTCGTTGATGACGAACGAGGCCATGTCCACGTAGATGGCGATGGCCCGGGTGGCCATCTCCACCCGCAGCGGCTTGTCCGGCCCGTAGCCGACCTCGGCGAGGAGCTTCTTGGCCCTGGCCTTCATGTCGGCGGGCTTGCCGTAGCCGGGCAGCGTGGCCAGGTCCTTCTCGGCGAGGCCCCAGACGCCGTAGGGCCGGGGCATCATGGCCGCGCCGGGGACGCCCGCGCCCTGGTGCACGGCGGCGATGAGGGCCCGCCGGTCGATGGCGTAGCTCACGGCCAGGCGCACCTTGGGGTTGTCGAAGGGGGGCTTCTTGGCGTTCATGATGATGTTGTCGGTGACGCTGGTCGCCACCGGCGTGACCACGAGCTGGGGCACGGCGTTCTTGAGCTGCTCGGCCGCCGCCTTGGACGTCTCCCCCGGCATGGCCACGTCGAGCTGGCCCGACTGCAGGGCGGCCGTGCGCGTGCCGCGCTCGACGATCATGATGTACTTGAGCCCGTCGAGGTAGGGCCGCCCGGGCACGAAGTAGTCGGGGTTCTTCACGTACTCGACGTACTCGCCCTTCTTCCACTCCTTGAGCTTGAACGGGCCCGTGCCCACGCACTTGGCGCGGTAGTCGGCGGGGTTGACGTGGGCCGCGTACACGGGGCTGTAGCCCGAGGCCAGCATGAGCAAGAGCGAGGGCTGGGGGCGCTTGAGCCGGAACACCACCGTGTGCGGGTCGGGCGCCTCGATGGCCTCGATGTTCGCGTACCAGTCCTTGCGCGGGTTCAGCCGGAGCTTGGCCGGCGCGTCGGGCGCCGCGCGCACCACGTCGAACGTGTGCTTGACGTCCTTGGAGGTGAAGGGCTGGCCGTCGTGCCACTTGACGCCCTTGCGCAGGAAGAAGACCAGGTTGCGGTAGCCGTCCTGCCAGGACCACTTCTCGGCCAGCTCCCCGACGATGGTGTCCAGGCTCTCGACCGGCTTGGCGGGGTCGAAGAACACCAGGTTGTTGAGGCACGGGGAGGCCGGCCACACGACGGAGATGGTCGGCGACTCGTGGATGGCGAACCCCTGCGAGAGATCCTCCCGGAGCATGACGTTGATGACACCGCCCGACTTCTGGGCCAGCGCGGGTCCGGCGAGGAGGACCAGGGCGACCGCGGCCAGCGCCGCCGCCCCGGCGACACGACGTGACGTCCTCATGAGCGCTCCTTCCTGGGGGGTGATGACCGGCCTGCCTGCCGGTAGGGCCCGGCTGAGCCGCTCGGGGTGGAGCTCGGACGGCGCAGGCCGGGCCGTGCTGACTATACGCGAAGGGCCGCACGGCGACAACCGCCGGCCCCCCGGGTGAGCGCCGTCAGCGGCGGCGGCTCGGCCGGAGGACGCGGCCGGCCTTGACGTCCCACACCCCGCGGGCGGTGAGCCGGACGGCGGGCAGGAATGCGGTAGGCGTCGACCGGCGGGACCCCCTCCTCGAGGGCCAGGCGCACGAGGCCGTCGACGAAGCCGTGCTCCGCCGTCCACGCGGGCGTGCTCCCGTCCGTCGTGAGCATGAGGCGCGCCGGGGCGGCGCCGGTCGCGAGGAGGCCGCGGAGGAGCTGGCGCAGGTCCGGGCGCAGCGAGGACTGCCGGAGCATCAGGGCCAGGCCCTGGCGGGCCCGCAGGCGGGCCTCCTCGGCGGTGATGGGCTCGTGGTCCGAGGTCACGCCGACGGCGGCGATGGCCGGCAGGCGCTCGGCGCCGGCGCCTGCCGTGTGGCCCTCGACCCGCTTGCCGAGCCGCGCCGCCAGCTCGAGCCGCTCCAGGAGCCACGGCCGCCCCGCCCAGGCGTCGGGCCAGCTGGGCGTGCGGGCGGATCATCCAGTAGTAGCGGAGCGGCCCGCGGGCGAGCGCGGCCGCGGCGGCCTCGAAGCCCTGCACGGCGCCCAGGAGGTACACGGGCAGGTTGTCGCCGACGATGGCCGTGGTCCCGAGCGGCAGCACGTGGCGGGCCAGGGACGTCGGCGTCACCACGGCCCAGGGGTGCGCGTGGGGCTCGATGTAGCCGGGGACCAGCGTCCGGCCCGACGCGTCCACGATCCGCGTCCGCGGGCCCACCATGTGGTCGCGGAGCCCCACGTAGGCAATGCGCTCGCCGGCGGCGGCGACGTTGGCGGGGTAGTGCTCGCCCGTGTAGACGTTCAGGAGCAGGCCGCCACGCACGTAGAGGCTGGCGGGGCGGGCGCCGCGCGCCACCGCGGCCAGGCGTTGGCGCTCGCGCGCCCACATGGCGGGATTATGGCGGGCGGGCGCCGGCGGGGCAACCGCGGCGCCCGCGGGACGCCGCGCCCGGGGGGCTCAGCCGGCCGCGGACGGGCGCGTCAGTCGCCGACGATCGGGTCGAGGTCGACGACGAGGGCGCCGCGGCCCCGGCTCTGGGCATCCCGCCGCGTGAGGCGCTCCTCGAGGGAGATCGCGCGGGTGCCACCGCGCCGGCGCAATTCGGGCTTGGTCAGGATCGGCCGCGAGCGAATGCGGCTCGCGAGCCCCACCCGCACCGCCCGCACGGCATACAGGCGCCAGAGCGTCCCGCACATGAGCGGCCGCCGGCGGTTGTAGCCGAAGCCACGCTTGTACTCGTCGGCCGTGATGCCGTGGGCCCGGAGGTGGGTGTTGGTGAGCTGGCGCAGGATCTGGCCGCAGACGAGGCAGCAGATGTCGTCCTCGCCCACGGCGCGTCGGGGGTCCAGCCGGAACATCAGGACCTGCTCGCGGGTCGCGACGCGCCGGCGCGGGGCCGCCGGCCCCGGGGCGGGGGCCAGGGCCAAAGCCAGGGAAGGAGGGGTCATCGCCCCGCCTCCGTCGCGCTCGCCTGCGCTCGAGGTCCACCGGAGCGGCGCCCCGCGTCCGGGTCGTGCTCCCCGCCCTCTCGTGCCGCGAGCCCGTCCGAGGTCGTGTCCATCGATGAGCCTCCTGCCCCGGTCCTCTAAGGGCAAACTCCAGATACCCCTTCAAGCAATGGGAGTGCCATCGACGTAGCGAGCAATATCCAGATGTTAGGAATGATCGAGCTGATCAGAAGTGGTAATGATCGATAAGAACATTATCACTTGCCTGGTCAGGGAGCCCTGGGCGCGGTCGTGGGCTCGAGCCACCCTCGCCGCGACCCGACCCCCGCCTTGACGGTGCGGCGGGACGGCTGCTAGTGTGACGGCCGCTCCGCCCCCGGGGGTCGCCCATGCCCGAGCTGCCCGACGTCGCCGCCTACATCGACGCCCTCTCCCCGCGCATCCTGGGCGCGACGCTGCGGCAGATCCGGGTGCGGACGCCGTTCGTGGTCCGCACGGCCGACCCGCCCCTCTCGGCCGCGGCGGGCAGCGTGGTGACGGGCCTCCGGCGGCTGGGCAAGCGCATCGTCCTGGCCCTCGGCGACGACCTGTACCTGGCCATCCACCTGATGATCGCGGGGCGGCTCCGCTGGGGGGAGCCGGGGGCGCGGCCCCCCGGCAAGATCGGGCTCCTCGCCATGGACTTCAGCACCGGCACCCTGCTCCTGACCGAGGCCGGCACGACCCGCCGGGCCGCCGTTCACCTGGTGCGGGGAGGCGCGGCCCTGGCCGCCCTTGACGCGGGCGGCCTTGAGGTGCCGGGCGCCCCGCTCGCGGCCTTCGCGGCGGCCCTTCGCCGCGAGAACCACACGCTCAAGCGCGCCCTCACCGATCCCCGGATCCTGTCGGGGATCGGCAACGCCTACTCGGACGAGATCCTGCACCGGGCCCGGCTGTCGCCGGTCGCCCTCACCGCCCGGCTCTCCGACGAGGAGATGGCCCGGCTGTGGCGGGCCGCCCAGGACACGCTGGCCCTCTGGGTGCAGCGCCTCAGGCGGGAGACGGGGACGGGCTTCCCGGAGCGCGTGACGGCCTTCCGCGAGGGCATGGCCGTGCACGGGCGGTACGGGCGGCCCTGCCCGGACTGCGGCGCGCCCGTGCAGCGCATCGTCCACGCGGAGAACGAGACGAACTACTGCGCGCGCTGCCAGACGGGCGGGCGGCTCCTGGCCGATCGCGCGCTCTCGCGCCTGCTGCACGCGGACTGGCCGCGGACCCTCGTGGAGCTGGAGGAGCGCCGCGCCCCGATCGGCTCGGCGCCGAGCCCGCCGCCCGCGCCGGGGCGGGGACGGCGGGGCGCCCCCGGTCGGGGCGGGGTCAGTCGAGCTGGGCGAGGAGCTCCTGGGCGCGGGCGCGGAAGCGCCGGACCCCCTCCAGCTTGATCTCCTCGTAGCCGCGGATCTCGTCCGGGAGGGTGGCCAGCGCCACCGCGACCTCGTGGGTGCCGGGTCCGAGGCGCGCCAGCGCCCGGTCGATCAGCGCCTGGTACTCGCCGATCAGCTCCCGCTCCACCCGCCGGATGGCCGCGTAGCCGAAGACGTCGAGGGCCGTGCCCCGCAGGCGGCGGAGCGCCGCGAGGGTCCGGAACGCCGGCGCGAACCACTCGCCGAGCCGGAGCTTCTGCCGGAGGCCGAGGGCCCGCAGCAGCGGCGGGTGCAGATGCCAGGTGAGGCGCGCGTCCGGCCCGAGGGCGGCCGCGACCTGCTCCCGGAGGGCCGGGTCCAGGTGCAGCCGCGCCACCTCGTACTCGTCCTTGTAGGCCATCAGCTTGTGGAGGTAGCGGGCCACCGCCGCCGTCAGCTCCGTGCGGCCCGGGGTCCGCTCGCCCTCGGCCCGGGCCACGCGGGCCACCACCTCCACGTAGCGGCGGGCGTAGGCCGCGTCCTGGTACGCGATGAGGTCGGGGACCCGGACCTCGAGCAGGCGCCGGACCTCGCCGTCCACGGCCGCTCCCGCCACGAGGGCGCTGGCCGTCGCGGACAGGGGACGCGGCTCCACCGTCGGCTGGCTCGCCCGCCGGGCCGCCGCCTCGACGTGGGCCGCGTCCACCACCGCCGCGCGCCCCCACTGGAAGGCCAGCAGGTTCATCTCGACGGCGACGCCGTTCAGGCGAATCGCCTGCTCGAGGGCGGTCGCCGACACGGGCAGCGCCCCCGCCTGGTAGGCGGCCCCGAGGAGCAGCAGGTTGGTCGCCATGTGGTCGTTGAACAGCGCCTCGGCCAGGCCCTGGGCGTCCAGGTAGACGTTGTCGTCCTTGCGGGTGACGCGGTCGATGGTGAGGCGCAGCCCGGCCAGCTCCGGGTAGTGCACCCCCGGATCGGCCACCATCTGCCCGGTCGGGATCTGGCTGGTCGAGATCACGGCGATGGTGCGGCCGGGGTCGGCCTTGTCGAGGTTCCCCGGCTCGGTGGCCACGAGGACGTCGAAGCCCAGGTAGCAGTCCGCCGCGCCGGAGGAGACCTTGTTGGCGAGGAGGAGCGGCTGGGCCGACAGCTTGAGGTCGGACACCACCGGCCCGCCCTTCTGGCTGAGCCCCGTCTGGTCGAGGCCGCGCACGTGACGGCCGTCGAGCAGGGCGGCCGTGCCCAGGATCTGGTTCACCGTCACCACGCCGGTGCCGCCGATGCCCATCATGTGGACGGCGAAGGGATCCGCCGACACCTCGAGGACGGGCTCGGGCAGCTCGATCCCGAGGGCCGGGAGCCGGCGCTCGCGCTTGGCGGGCGGCCCGGCGCGCTCGACGGTCACGAAGGAGGGGCAATCGCCGAGCAGGCACGAGTAGTCCTTGTTGCACGAGGACTGGTGGATGCGCGTCTTGCGGCCGAACTCCGTCTCCACCGGCTGCACGCTCATGCAGTTGGACTTCTTGCCGCAGTCCCCGCAGCCCTCGCAGACCCGCTCGTTGATGAACACGCGGGTGTCCGGCTCGGCCTGCCGGCCCCGCTTGCGCAGGCGGCGCTTCTCGGCCGCGCACTGCTGGTCGTGGAGCAGCACGGTGACGCCGGGGATCGCGGCCAGGACGGCCTGCGCCTCCAGCAGCCGGTCGCGGTGCCAGACCTCGGCGTTGCCGGCCAGGCGCACCCCGCGGTACTTGTCCGGGTCGTCGGTGGTCACGATGATGCGCTTGACCCCGTCGGCCTCGAGCCGCCGGGTGAGCGCGGGGATGGGCAGGGCCCCCGCGGCGTCCTGCCCGCCCGTCATGGCCACCGCGGCGTTGTAAAGGATCTTGTAGGTGACGTTGACGCCGGAGGCGATGGCGTAGCTGACGGCCAGGCTGCCCGAGTGGAACAGCGTCCCGTCCCCGATGTTCTGGAACAGATGCGGGGTCTCGGTGAAGGGCGCGGCGCCGACCCAATGGGCCCCCTCCGCCCCCATGTGGGTGATGCCGACGATCCCGCGGTTCATGCCCATGGCCATGCCGTGGCAGCCGATCCCCGCCGCCGCCACGCTGCCGTCCGGCACCACCGTCGAGCGGTTGTGCGGGCAGCCCGAGCAGAAGAAGGCGGTGCGGGCGAGCGTCAGCGCGCGCGGACGCGCCTTGACCTCGTCGAGGTGCCGGAGGCGGGCCTCCACCGAGTCGATGCGGAGCTTGCGGGCCACGCGCCGGGCGATGGCGCGCGCGATCTGGTCGGCGTCCAGCTCGCCCACCGGCGACACGAGCGGGCGGTCCTCCTCGTCGAGCTTGCCCACCACGTGCGGGCGGTCGGCCCGCCCGTAGAGCGCGTCCTTGGCGAACAGCTCGAGGAAGGCCCGCTTCTCCTCCACCACCAGGACCTCCTCGAGCCCCCGGGCGAACTCGTGGAGGATGCCGGGCTCGGTCGGGAACAGCATCCCCATCTGCAGGAGACGGATGCCGTGGTGGCGGAGGGCCGCCTCGTCCAGCCCGAGCTCGAGGAGCGCCTGGCGGACGTCGTAGTAGGTCTTGCCCGCCGACACGATGCCGAGCCACGCCTCCCGCGTCGGGGCCGTGATCCGGTTGAGCCCGTTGTCCCGCGCGTAGCGCCGGGCCATCTCGAGGCGCGCCAGGTAGAGCGTGCGCTCCATGTCGAGGCCATAGGGCGGGATCAGGTTGACGTTGATCTGGTGCTCGAAGGGCCGGCCGTCGAGCTCCACCACCGGGATCACCGGGTCCACGCGCTCGGGCGCCACCTCCGCCGTCCCCGACTCGTCGGCCACGTTGGTGACGATCTTGATGCCCACCCAGAGGCCGGAGGCGCGCGAGAGCATGAAGCCGTGCCGGCCGAGGTCCAGCACCTCCTGCACGTTGCCCGGGTAGAGGGTCGGCATGAGGGCGTCCCACAGGGCGACCTCGGAGTGGCTCGGCAGCGTCGAGGACTTGGACACGGGGTCGTCGCCGCAGAGCGCCAGGACGCCCCCGTTCCGGCCGACGCCGGCGTAGTTGGCGTGCTTGAAGGCGTCGCCCGAGCGGTCCACGCCGGGGGCCTTGCCGTACCACATGCCGAGGACCCCGTCGAACCGGGGGCGCGGGAACAGGTGGGCCATCTGGCTGCCGAACACGGCGGTGGCGCCGAGGTCCTCGTTGAGGCCCGACGAGAACACCACCTGGTGCTCGGCCAGGAGGCGGCCGTAGCGCTCGAGGGTCTGGTCGAGCCCGCCGAGCGGCGAGCCCCGGTACCCGGAGATGAACGTCGCCGTGTTGAGCCCCCGGCGCCGGTCGGCGCGGTGCTGGTCCAGCGGCAGGCGCACGAGGGCCTGGATGCCGGACAGGTAGATGCGTCCGCGCTCCTGGGTGAACTTGGCGTCGAGCGAATAGTCCGGCGGCGACACGCTCATGGATCCCCCTCTGGCGATGGAGCCAGCTGGCAAGAACTCGCTCTCATGGTAGGGAAAACGTCCGGGCGAATCAACCGCGCGGGCGCCGGCGCGCGGTCCGGCGGCGGGCCGTCCGCCGCCGGGGCCGGGCCCGGGGCGCGGCGCCGGCGCGCCGCGCGGTGCCGCTCGGGACCAGCAGCACCGGGCACGGGGCGCGGCTCAGCATCTCCTGGGCCCGGCTGCCGAGCAGGAAGGCCCGCACCCGGCCGTGGCCCTCGGTGCCCATCACGATGACGTTGGCACGGAAGCGCCGGGCCTCGGCGGCGATGGCCTCCGGCACGCCCCCGGTGCCGTCCACGACGGCCTGGGTGCAGGGCACGCCGCCCGAGCGGCCCAGGGATGCGACTCGCGCCAGCGCCCGCCGCCCCACGCGCTCGAGCTCGGTCTTCACCTCGCCGCGCAGGAACACGGGGCTGCCGCTGGCCGCCACCTCGCCGCGGTCCACGACGTAGCAGGCGTGGACCGCGCCCTCCCGCTCGCGGGCGAGCCGCACGGCCAGCGCCGCCGCCGCCCGGGCCGCCCGGCTGCCGTCCACCGCCACCAGCACGCGCTCGAACACGGCCTACCGGAAGGGCCAGAACACCGGGATCAAGAAGCTCGAGAGGATCCAGAAGAGCACGTTCAGGGGACCCCCGACCTTGACGTAGTCCATGTACCGGTACCCGCCTGGACTGTACACCAGCACGTTGGTCTGGTACCCGAGCGGGGTCATGAAGCTGGCCGAGGCCGCGAAGGCGATGGCGGCCAGGAAGGGGCGGGCGTCCACCCCGAGCTGGGCCGCCGTCACCCCGGCGATGGGCGTCAGCAGCACGGCGGTGGCGTTGTTGGACATCACCTCGGTCAGGAGCGAGGCGAGCAGGTAGAAGAGCGAGAGCACGGCCCCGGGGCCGAGCCCGCCCGCCAGGTCCACCGCCCACGTGGCCAGGATCAGGGCCGCCCCGCTCCGCTCGAGCGCGATGCCGAGGGGGATGATGCCGGCGAGCAGGAAGATCACCGACCAGTCCACCGACTCGTAGGCCTCCTGCATGGTGAGGCACCCGGTCAGGACCATGACGACCACGCCGGCCAGCGCCGTCACCATGACCGGGAACAGGCCCACCCCGGCCAGGCCCACCACCCCGACCATGGTCAGGAGCGCCACCCAGACCCGGCTCCGCCGCCGGGGGGGCGCGTCGACCTCGCCGACGACGAGGAGGTCCCCTTCCCGCGCCAGCTCCTCGAGGAAGCGGCGCGGGCCCTGCAGCAGGAGCGTGTCCCCCATGGCCAGCGAGGTGCGGGACAGGCGCTGGCGCACGCCGACCCCCCAGCGCTGGATGGCCAGGACCGTGAGGTTGTAGCGGTGGCGGAAGAACATCTCCCCGAGGCTCCTGCCCCGCAGGCGGGACATCGGGGGCACGACGGCCTCGGCCAGCACCACGTCCTCCTCGCCGAGGTCGGTGGCGTCGAGGCGCAGCTCCGGCTCCGGGCCGAGCCCGGGCTCCTGCCGGAGGTCCAGGAGGGCCTTGGCCGGCCCCTGCACGAGCAGGAGGTCGCCGGCCTGGAGCCGCACGTGGTCGACGGGGAACAGCCGGCGGCGCGCCCGGAACATCCCCACCACCTCGACGCCGTGGGCGTCCTCGAAGCCCACGTCGGCGATGGTCTTGCCCACCAGCTTGGAGTCCTCCCCCACGGTGGCCTCGGCCAGGTACTCCCGCAGGTGGTAGGTCTCCGCCAGCTCCCGCCCCCGGCGGCCGGGCAGGAGCAGGAGGCCGGCCACCATCATGTAGGCGATGCCGGCCGCCGTGAGCACCACGCCGAGCTGGGCGAACTCGAACAGGGTGAACCCGGGCAGGCCGTGCTGCTCGGCCAGCGCGCTCACCAGGAGGTTGGTGGAGGTGCCGATGAGCGTGTTGGTGCCGCCGAACATGGAGGCGAAGGAGAGCGGGATCAGGAGCTTGGAGGGGGACACGCCGCTGTCGTCGCCGAGCTTGATGGCCACCGGCAGCAGCACCGCGACCACGGCCGTGTTGTTGACGACCGAGGACAGGACGGCGCCGGTCAGCATGAGGGCGAGCGCCAGGCGCCAGGGGCTGCCCTGGGCCACCTGGCCGATGACGCGCCCCACCACCTGCATGGCCCCCGTGCGGGTGAGACCGGCGGCCAGGATCAGCATGGCCAGCACGGTCACGGTGGCCGGGTTGGCGAAGCCGGAGACGGCCTCGGCGGGCGTCACGAGGCCGGACAGGGCCAGGCCGACCAGGATCAGGAGGGCGACCAGGTCGAGGCGGAGACGCCCGGAGGCGAACAGCACGACCGCGACGACCGCGAAGGCCGTGGCGAGGAGCGCGTCCATGGGCGCGCGGCGCGGCGGGGCCGGATCAGCCCTTCACTGCGCCAGCCGTGAGTCCCGACACGTAGTAGTCGAGGAAGAGGACGTAGACGATCACGATGGGCACGCTGGCCAGCACCGCCCCCGCCATCAGCGAGCCCCAGTAGTAGATGTCGCCGCGGATCAGGTCGGCGGTCACGCCCACCACCGCCGTCTTGTTCGCCGTCTGCGAGACGAAGGTCAGCGCGTAGATGTACTCGTTCCAGGTGAGCGTGAAGCCGAAGAGCGTCGCGCACACGATGCCGGGGATGGCCATGGGCAGCACGATGCGCAGGAGGGTCTGCGCCCGGCTGGCCCCGTCGACCAGCGCGCACTCCTCGACCTCCTTGGGGATCGTCCGGAAGTACCCCATCAGGAGCCAGGTCGAGAACGGCACCAGGAAGGTCGGGTAGGTGACGATCAGCGACCAGATCGTGTCCGAGATGCCGAGCCACACCACCACCTGGGACAGCGGCAGGAACAGGAGCGTGGGCGGCACCAGGTAGGTGATGAACACGGCGGTGCCGAAGGAGTTCACGCCGGGGAACCTGAGGCGCGCCAGACTGTAGCCGGCCAGGATCGAGATGGCCAGGGACACGGCCGTGGCCACCACGCTGACGATGAGGCTGTTCAGCATCCAGGTGGCGAAGTCGCTTTTCTTGAACAGGAACGTGTAGTGGTCGTCGATGACGCCCGTCTGGACGAGGAACGGCACCGCCTTGAGGTCGTACAGCTCGGTGTCCGGCTTCAGCGAGGTGACCAGCATGAAGTAGAACGGGAACAGCGCGAAGAACACGAACGGCGCGACGTTCGAGTACCCGAACGCCGCCGAGCGGATGCGCGCGCCGCGGCTCTGCACCGAGGCCATGGCTAGTCCTTGCGGATCCAGCGGAGCTGGAGGAACACCACCAGCGCCAGCATCGGGAACAGGAACAGGGAGATGGCCGCCCCCTGCCCGAGGTTGCCCCCCGTCAGCCCCACCTGGTAGGCCAGGGTGGCGAAGAGGTGGGTGGTGTTGACCGGCCCCCCGCGGGTCAGGATGTACACGATGTTGAAGTCGCTGAACGTGAAGATCGTGGAGAACAGCGTGACCACGGCGATCACCGGCTTGAGGAGCGGGAGCGTGACGTGCCAGAAGCGGTGCCAGGAGCCGGCGCCGTCGACCTCGGCCGCCTCGTAGTACTCGCGGGGGATGGCGACGAGGCCGGCCAGCACCGTGATGGCGAAGAACGGGAGCCCGCGCCACACGTTCACGCTGATCACCGCCGTCATCGCGTAGCCGGTCACGCCGAGCCAGTTGGGGCCGGGCGGGTCGAAGATGCCGAGGCGGATCGCCGTCCAGTTCACGACGCTGTAGAGCGAGTCGAACATCCACCACCAGCCGAGCGTCGACAGCGCGGTCGGGATGACCCAGGGCAGCAGCACCGCCCCCCGGATCAGCCGCTTGAAGCGCAGGTTGCGGGCGAGGAGGAGGGCGAGCCAAACCCCGAGCACCGTCTTCAGCGTGACGGCGATGGTGGTGAAGACGAACGAGTTCCAGACGGTGCGGTGGAAGACGTCGTTGGCCAGGATGGCCCGGAAGTTGTCGAACCCCACGAACTCGCCCGGCGAGCCCACCCAGTAGTCGGACAGGCTGAAGTAGATGGCCATGAAGAACGGGTAGGCGACGAGGCAGACGAGCAGCACGAGGGCGGGCAGGATGAGCCCGTAGCCGAAGACGTGCTCCCGCTCCCACCACTCGTGCAGGCGCGCGAGGCGGCCGGGCCGGGCCAGCCCGGCCACCTCGATGGCCCGAGGTCCGACGGCCATGCGAGGGCTAGCCGGCCTTCAGCTTGCCCTGCACCGCCAGGTTGATCTGGTCCTGGGCCCAGGCCATGGCGCGCTTGGGCGGCATGCCGTTGATGGCCTTGGCCAGCATGTCGGGAAGGATGTAGTTGGAGTCGATGAGCTGGGCGGCCGAGTTGGGCTTGGCCGGCCAGGGCCGCGGGTGGGCGAACTCCGCCTCGCCCGGCAGCATGGCGAACTTGGGGTTCTGGGACCAGATCGGGTGGTCCGCCAGGTGGCGCAGCGGCGGGTGGTTGAAGCCCTGGGACGCCACGATCCAGGGGTCGAAGTTCTCCTTCTGGTACAGGAACGCCATGAACTCCTTGGCCAGCTCGACGTTCTTGGAGAAGTTCCAGATGCCGAGGCCGAGGATCGGCGGCGCGGAGTGGGTGCCCGCGGGGCCGGCCGGGCTCGTGTGGTGGTTGATGTCGTCGGCGATGGGCATCTTCTTGGAGACGGCCGCCGCGTAGGGGCTCACCGGGTTGTGGATCCACGCCCCCTTGCCGGAGAGGATGAACCGGTTGTTGCCGGCGTCGTCCCAGGACAGGACCTCGGGCTCCATCGCGTCCTTGTAGGTCTCCTTGTACCACTCGATCACCTGGGCCGTCTTGTCGGTGCTGATGGCGGGCGTCTTGCCGTCGGCCTCCAGCACCTTGCCGCCGAAGCACCAGTTCACCGACCAGAAGGTGGTGTTGGCGTCGGAGCAGTGGCTGATGGGGATGCCGACGGGATGGCCCTGCGCCTTGAGCTTCTTGCCGTCGCGCAAGAGCTCCGCCCACGTCTTCGGCGGCTTCAGGCCCACCTTCTTGTAGTGGGCCTGGTTGTAGGTGCCGGGGAAGGACACCCAGAACCAGGGCACCGCGCGCCAGCCCTTCTCCGTCTGGCAGGCCTCGGCGGCGAACGGGTACCAGCCGCCGTACCGCTTGCCGAGCTTGTCGATGATGTCGCCCACGTCGACGAGCAGGTGCTCGTAGAGGAACGGCACCACGTTGTGGGTGCGGATCATGTCGTGGCCGGACTTGGACTGGGCCTCGGCCGCGAACTTGGCGTCGAGCTGCAGGTGGGCGATGGTGTCCACGCGCACGCTGCAGTTGTTGGCCTTGCCGAAGGCCTCGGCCTGCTTTCTGAGCTCCTCGTCGGAGGCGGGGACGAAGTGGTTCCACGACAGGAACGTCAGCTCCCGCTTCTGGGCGAACGCCGGCGCCTTGCCGAGGGCGAGCCACGAGGCCATGCCGGCGCTGGTGCCGGCGGCCGTCTTGAGGAACCGGCGGCGATCGACTGCCAGGGGCGTCGTCTTCTCCATAGGGCCCTCCTTGACCGCGAGTCGACGGGTCGGCGGCTTGACGCGGGGCGTTGCGCCCGGTCCCGCCGATCGATAGTGCCCTTAACTATGGGCGGGCGCGTCCTCTTGTCAAGGGCTTCCCCGTCGGGCGTGCCTCAGCGCCGCAGCAAGGGCTCCAGGTGCGGCCACAGCCGGTCGACGATCAGCCGGTACCCCTCGGCGGTCGGGTGGATGCCGTCGGCCAGGTTGAGCCGCGGGTTGCCGCCCACCCCCTCCAGCAGGAAGGGCATGAAGGCCACGCCCCGCTCGGCCGCCACCCCCCGGAACACGGCGTGGAAGTCCCGCGCGTAGTCCCCGTAGTTGGTGGGCAGGCGCATGCCGGCCAGGAGCACCCGCGCCCCGGCCGCCTCGATCCGCCCCACGATGGCGGCCAGGTTGGCGCGGAGCGCGGCCAGGTTCTGCCCCCGCAGGCCGTCGTTGGCCCCGAGGGCCACGATGACGACGTCGGGCCCGAGCCGGAGCGCCCAGTCCACCCGGCGCAGCCCGCCCGCCGAGGTGTCCCCGGACACGCCCGCGTTCACCACGCGGTAGTCGAAGCCGCGGGCGCGCAGCCGCGCCTCGAGCAGCGCGGGGTACGCCTCCTGCTTGGCCACGCCGAAGCCGGCCGTGAGGCTGTCGCCGAAGGCCACGATGACGCGCTCGCCGGCCGCCGCCGCGGGGGCGAGCAGCGCCCAGCACAGGAGGGCGAGCCCGAGCCGCCGCATGGCGCTAGTGTAGTATGAGGCGCGAGCGTGATCACCGTCCGCGACCTCACCATGCGCCTCGCGAGCGGAGGCCGGACCGTGGACGTCCTCACCGGCATCTCCCTCGACGTCCCCCCGCGGCAGGTCCTCGCCGTCGCCGGCCCGTCGGGCAGCGGCAAGTCCACGCTGCTCGGCCTCCTCGCCGGGCTCGACCGGCCCACGGGCGGGCGCATCGCCGTCGCCGGCGTGGAGCTGACCGGGCTGTCCGAGGACGCGCTCGCCCGCTTCCGGCGCGACACGATCGGCTACGTCTTCCAGTCCTTCCACCTGATCCCGACCCTCACCGCCCTCGAGAACGTCGCCGTGCCGATGGAGCTGGCCGGCGAGCCGGAGGCCCTGGACCGCGCCGGCCGCCTCCTCGACGAGGTCGGCCTCGGCGCGCGCGCCCACCACTATCCCGTCCAGCTCTCGGGCGGCGAGCAGCAGCGGGTGGCGGTGGCCCGGGCCGTCTGCCGGCGGCCAAGGCTCCTCCTCGCCGACGAGCCGACCGGCAACCTGGACTCGGCCACCGGCGGGCAGGTCATCGAGCTCCTGCTCGCCCTCAACCGCTCCCTCGGCAGCACGCTGGTCCTCGTCACCCACGATCCGGCCCTGGCCGCGCGGGCCGACCGGGTCGTGACCCTGCGCGACGGGGCCGTCGCCAGCGACGAGCCCCGGGCGTGAGGGCGGCCGTCGCCCTCCGCCTGGCCTGGCGCGAGACGCGCGGGGCCGGGCGGCACGTGCTCCTGTTCCTCGGGTGCGTCGGCGTCGGGGTGGCGGCGCTCGTCGCCGTCGGCACCGTGGCCGGCGGCCTCGAGCGCGGCATGGGGCGGTCGGCCCGCGCGCTCCTCGGCGCCGATGTGGAGGTGCGCGCCACCCAGCCCCTCGGCGACGAGGCGGGCGCCCGCCTGGCCGACCTCGAGCGCCGGGGCGGGCGCCTGACGCGCGTGCGCGAGCTCAACGCCATGGCGCGGGCGGACGCCGGGGGCGCCCTCCTCGTCGAGCTGAAGGCCGTCGAGCCCGGCTACCCGCTCTACGGCCGGCTCGTGACCGAGCCCGACCGGCCGCTCGACACCCTCCTCGGCGACGCGCGGGTGCTGGTGCACGAGACGCTGCTGGCCCGGCTCGGCCTCGCCGTGGGCGGGCGGCTCCACGTGGGCGCGGCCGCCTTCACCGTGGCCGGCGTGATCCGGCGCGAGCCCGACCGCTCGGTGGGGATCTTCTCCGTCGGCCCCCGCGTGCTCATGTCGAGCGGGGACCTGGACCGCACCGACCTCGTCCGGCCGGGCAGCCGGGTCCGCTACCGGACGCTGCTCCGCCTGCCCGAGGGCTCTAGCGCGGAGGCGACCCGCGACGCGCTGGCCGCCGGGATCCCGGACCCGGGCGTCCGGCTGCTCGCCTACCACCAGGCCCAGCCCGGCCTCCGGCGCTTCTGGGATCAGCTCGCCCTCTACTTGGGGCTGGCCGGGCTGGTCGCGCTCATGGTGGGCGGCATCGGGGTGGCGATGGGCGTGCACGCCTTCCTGCGCGGCAAGCTCGCCACCATCGCCGTGCTCAAGTGCCTCGGCGCCGGGTCCGACCAGGTGCTCGCCGTCTACCTCGCGCAGACCCTCGGCCTCGGGCTCCTCGGCAGCCTGGCGGGGGCCGCGGCGGGCAGCGCGCTGCCGCCGGCGCTCGGCACGCTCTTGGCCCCGCTCCTCCCCGCCGACGTCTCGCTCGCGCCGTCGCCGGGGGCCATCGCCTCCGGGCTCGCCATGGGCCTCGGCGTCACGCTCCTGTTCGCGCTGTGGCCGCTCCTCGAGGCCCGGCGCGTGCGGCCGGCGCTGCTCCTGCGGACGCCCATCGAGCCGGCGCCGCCCGGCCGCCGCCCGTGGGCCGTCCTGGCCGGCATCGCCGCCGGCCTCGCCGGGCTGGCCCTCTGGCAGGCCGGCTCTCTCGCGGTGGGCGGCCTGTTCATCGCCGGCCTCGGCGGCGCGCTGGGCGCGCTCGCGCTCGGCGCCCGCCTCGTGGTGGCGCTGGCGCGGCGCGGGCGCCCGTCGGCCCTGGCGTGGCGCCAGGGCCTCGCCAACCTCCACTGCCCGGGCAGCCAGGCCACCGCCGTGCTCGTCTCGCTCGGCCTCGGCGTGATGCTGGTGGTGGCCGTGGCCTGCCTCGAGCGGAGCCTCGGCCGCCAGATCGCGGAGGTCACCCGGGCCTCGGCGCCCGCCTTCTTCTTCGTCGACATCCAGCCCGACCAGGCCGAGCCCTTCACGCGGCTGGTGGCGGCCCGCGCGGGGGGCCCGCCGGAGCTGATCCCCGTGGTGCGCGCCCGCCTCGCCGCCGTCAACGGGGCGCCTGTCCCCACCGACGCCGGCGCGCGGCGCCCGGAGCGCTGGTACCTCACGCGCGAGTACGTCCTCACGTGGGCGGCGGCGCCGCCCGAGCGCAACACCGTGGTGGCGGGCCGCTGGTGGACGCCGGCCGAGGCGGCCCGGGAGCCGCTCCTCTCGGTCGAGGAGGAGATCGCCGGCGAGCTCCGCGTCGGCCTCGGCGGCACCCTGACCTTCGACGTGCTGGGGGTGCCCGTCACCGGGCGCGTGACGAACCTCCGGCGGGTGGAATGGCAGAGCCTCGGCGCCAACTTCTTCGTCGTCCTCTCGCCGGGAGCGCTCACCGGCGCGCCCGTGACCCACATCGCGACGGCGCGCGTGCCGCGGGCGGACGAGCTCGCGCTCCAGTCGGCGGTGGTCGCCGCCTTCCCCAACGTCACCGCGATCCCCGTGCGCGAGGTGCTGGACCGGGCGGCCGGCGTGCTCGGGCAGGTGGCGGTGGCGATGCGGGTCGTGGCCGGCGGCAGCGTGCTGGCCGGCCTCGTGGTCATGGCCGGCGCGCTCTCCGTCACCCGGGCCCAGCGCCGCTACCAGTCGGTCCTGCTGCGGACGCTCGGGGCCACGCGCGGCGCCGTCGCGCGGATCTTCGCCGTGGAGTACGCGGTGACCGGCGCCCTGGCCGGCGTCATGGGCTCGGCGCTGGCGGCGGGGCTGTCGTGGGCGGTGCTGCGCTTCGTGCTGGAGGTGCCGTGGGCGTGGGCCCCGGACGTACTCGCGGGCGGCGCGCTCGCCGCCGTCCTGCTGGCCCTCGGGGTCGGGGCCCTCGGGAGCTGGCGGCTCCTCGGCGAGCCCCCGCTGTCCGTCCTGCGGCGGGAGTAGCGGACAGCGCGACGGGGAGGCCGTCCGGCCCCCCCGCCGCCCCTCCGCTGTCCGGGCTCTGGTTACTGCTTGGGAGCGGTGGTCGGCCGGGACGCCGGCTGGCGCGTGGCGTCAGCGGGCGCCGGCGTGGCCATCACCTCGATCCGCGTGGCCACGTTCTTGCCGTCACGAAGCTCGTAGGCCGCCTTGACCTTCGCGCCCTCGCGGATCTCGGCGAGCGACGCCTGGCGACCCTCCACCTGGATGGCCGTGTCCCCCGTCACCTCGAGGGTCCGGCCGAACATCCCGAGGAACCCCGAGGACACCCGCACGGTGCGGGTGGCGGGATCCACCTTGCTGACCGTCCCCTCCACCTCGCTCGGCGTGGGCGCCTGGGGAGCGCCGGGAGCCGGCGCGGCGCCCGGGCTCGGGGGCGGCACTGCCGGGGTCTGGGCCAGGGCCGACGAGGCGGCGATCGCGACGAGCGCCAGCGCGACGACCCAGGAACGACTGTTCACGAGACGAAGCATAGTTCCCTCCTCCTTCCCGCCGTCTTGTCCGGCGGCGCGATTCGCGCGCCGGCCGTGGCCGCCGCGCCCGCCTGGGGGATCGAGCAAGCCACGTACCATGCGGCGGGCGGGGCCGTGAGGGGGCTCCGGGACCCGCCTTGACGGCCGCCCACGGCCCGATCGGGGCCGCCCGCCGCGTAAGACCTTCACCGGAGCGTGTAAGTTCTCCTCCCGGGTTTTTCCCGCCGCGGATTCGCGGCCCCCGCCCCCCCGGTTGCGGATGTGAGACAATCGCCCCCCGATGGCCATGACCAAGCGACAGCGGGTGCTGGCCGCGCTCGCCGGGAGCCCGGTGGATCGCGTCCCCCTCGGCTTCTGGCGGCACCACTTCACCGCCGAGAACACGGCGGAGGGCCTCGCCGCCGAGACGCTGCGCCTGGGCCGGACGCACGACTGGGACTACCTCAAGCCCCAGTCGCGCGCCCAGTGCTTCGCGGAGATGTGGGGGCTCACCTACCGCGCCTCCGCCGAGGCGGCCACGCCCTACACGATCACCCACGCGCCCGTCGCCGAGGCCGCCGACCTCGCCCGGATCGCGCCGGTGAACCCGCGCACGGGCGCGCTCGGCGAGCAGCTCGAGGCGCTGCGGCTGATCCGCGCCCGGGTCGGGGCCGACACGCCCATCGTCTGGACCGTGTTCTCCCCGCTGATGGTGCTGGCCTACCTCGTGGCCGGCGGGCGCGACCGCGCCCTCGCGCTGGCCCGCACCGCCCCCACCACCGTCGAGGGCGCGCTCGAGGCCATCGCCGAGACCCTGGCCGGCTACGCCCGCGAGTGCCTGGAGGCTGGCGCCGACGGGCTCTTCTACGCGAGCAACGTGACGGCGCGCGACGTCCTGAGCGCGGAGGAGTGCCGGCGCTGGCACCGCCGCTTCGACCTCACCGTGCTGGGGGCGGCCGCGGCGGCGCCCTTCAACGTGATGCACGTGTGCGGCCCCGGGGCGCACTTCGACGAGTTCGCGGACTATCCGGTGGCGGCCTTCAGCTGGGCGGCCGGGGACGACAACCCGACCCTGGCCGACGGGCACGAGCGCACGGGCCGGGCCGTGCTGGGCGGGCTCCCCGCGAAAGCGGCCTTCGCCAGCGCCACGCCGGAGGACATCGCGCGGCGCGTGCGGTCGGCCATCGCGGCGCTCCAGGGCCGCTGGCTGCTCCTCGGCCCCGACTGCTCGGTGGACCCGGCGGCGGCGGCCGAGCTGTTCGAGGCCGCCCGCGCCGCGCGCGACGCCGGGTAGCGCGGCCCGCGAGGGCCGGCAGCGGGCGCCGCCGGCGCGCCCGGCTGCGCTATCATATCCGGCCATGAGCCCCTCCCCCCTCGCGCTGGACGGCATCCGCGTCGTCGACCTCTCCCGCGTCATCGCCGGCCCCTGGTGCGGCGCCGTCCTCGCCGACCTCGGCGCCGACGTCGTCAAGGTCGAGGACACGGGCCCGGGCGACGAGTCCCGCACCTGGCCGCCCCACCGCGACGGGGAGTCGGCGGCCTACCTCCTGTTCAACCGGAACAAGCGGGGGATCACGCTCGACCTGAAGACCCCCGAGGGCGTGGAGGTGGTCAAGGCCCTGGTCCGGACGGCGGACGTGGTGGTGGAGAACTTCCGCACCGGCACCATGGAGGGCTTCGGGCTCGGCTACGACGTGCTGGCCGGCCTCAACCCGCGGCTCATCTACTGCTCGGTCTCGGCCTTCGGCCGCACCGGGCCGCGCAAGGACAGCCCCGGGTACGAGGCGCTCCTGCAGGCGTTCAGCGGCATCATGTCCATCACCGGCGAGCCGGACCGCCCGCCCGTCCGCTCGGCCGTGTCCTTCCTCGACCTCACCACCGGCATCCTGTGCGCGCTCGGGGTGGCGGCGGCGGTGATCCAGCGCGAGCGCACGGGGCTCGGCCAGCGCGTGGACGGCTCGCTGCTCGAGACGGCGGTGGGGCTCCTCGCCTACCACGCCGAGGGCTACCTCCTGGCCGGCGTGGTGCCGCGGCCGCTCGGCTCCGCCCACCCGTCGCTCTCGCCCTACCGGGTCTTCCAGTGCAAGGACGGCCAGTGGATCTTCATCGCGGCCGCCAACGACCGCTTCTGGCAGAAGCTCGCCCGGGCCCTCGGCCTGAGCGAGCTGGGCGCGGATCCCCGCTTCGAGAAGAACCAGGGGCGGGTGGGCCACCGGGCGGAGCTGGAGGGCATCCTCGAGAGGACGATCGGGGCCCTCGACCGCGAGCCGCTGCTCAAGCGCCTGGAGGAGGCGGACGTGCCGGCC
>Ga0187892_10001901_pt1 | contig 45045 bp, 47 predicted proteins | sample MA1701073metaG_FD_139345 | JGI IMG/M metagenome (GOLD analysis project Ga0187892, IMG submission 139345) | Bio-ooze microbial communities from a basaltic lava cave in the Kipuka Kanohina Cave System on the Island of Hawaii, USA - MA170107-3 metaG ...
CCCCCGCGTCCCGGCGGAGCGCCTTGCGCTGCTCCGCGGTCACCGCCACCGCCTCGACGATCACCTGCTTCCCCTCGGGCCTGATGTATAGGCGCATGCCCCCCTTGACCTCCGGCAGCTTCAGCTCGTCCGACTTCGGCTCGAACGGAGCGAGCGTCATCTTCGCCAGCCCCTTCTCGAGCTCCTCCTGCACGTACTTCGGGTTGCGCCCGCCCGTCGCGTACGCGCGGAAGCCGTGCACGTACCTGCCGTCGGGATCCAGCATGAGGACGAACGTGTTGCCGTCCTTGAGCCCCGACTGGTCGAAGAGCGCCTTCGCCTCCGCGTCCCCCGTGCGGTCGCCGCCCCACGCGGTGACGACGAAGCGCCGGAGCGTCTTGAGCGAGCCCGAGAGGTACCCTCTCGCCTGCGTCGCGTTCCCTCAGCAGTGGCCGGTGAACATGTTGCCGAAGACGTTGAGGCAGACGAGCGCCGCGATCGGCCGCTTCTCGCGCGCCGCCCGCTCCTTCGCCTCCTTGAGCGTCGGCATCCAGTCGAGTTGGTACCACGCGAGATCCTTCGCGGCAGGCTTGAGCTCCTCGACCCGCTTGAGCACGGAGTCCGCGTCCTGGACCGCCAGCAGCAGCGTGAGCAGCATCGTCATGCAGGCATATCGCTCCTGACGGCTTCGTATTGTGGAGAGATGGGATCGGTTTCGGTCAGCGTCCGACAGTCGGGTTCCTACGCGGGACGCGCAGATTCTCGCCGGCAGAGATCCCACGAAACCGCCAAGCTCGCCAAGAGCGCCAAGGGAAGTCACGGCCTGACCCAGTGGCGTCCTTGGCGTCCTTGGCGTCCTTGGCGGTTCACTTCGATTTGGGACTTACCTGCGCTCCTTCAGCTCCATCGTGACTTCCATCCCGTCGCGCAGCTCGACCCAGTCGCTCGCCCCGGCGTGGAATCCCTTGTCATGCTGCGTCGCGACGCGGATCTCCGTCCCCTCCGCGATCACCTCCGGATCGACGGCGACGGTGAATGAGCGCGCGTCGCCGGCGAGGAACACGAAGGGCTGCAGGAAGCCCTTGCGCTTCGGCGGAACGCGGCACTCGAGCTTCATGTCGCCGGAATGCGGGAGACGGTCGCCGGCCGGCGTGAGCTTCAGGGTGAAGCGCACCGGCTTCGGCAGCTTGATGACGAGATCGTTGCGGTCGAACCGCGGGACGACGGCGAGGTGCGGCGGCCGGTCCTTGCACCAGACGGTGATCGGCAGGTTCTCGACCGCTCGATCGAAGAGCGAGAACGCGAAGCCGCCCGCCTTGTCCGTGATCGCGTACTTGCGGTCCGACGAGCCGAACGACACCGGCCCGTCGATGTTGATCTGCACGCCGGCCACCGGCCGTCCGTTCTCATCCACGACGGCAGCTGCGATGACGGCGGCGGCGGCGCGCGGGATGTGCGTCAGGTCGCCGAGGTCGGCGACCTGCCCGGCGCGGACTTCGACCTCGCGCGCCTCGCTGCAGCACTCGTCCTTGATCGTCACTTTCGTCGCGCCCGGCCTGAGCGGGATGAAGAGAAACTCGCCGTTTCCCCGCCAGAAGGGGCGGTCCCCGTTCAGGTCGAAGACGATCGTCCGCAGGTCTCCGCGGTCCTTCATCGTGACCTCGCGGCCCGGATCGCCCGCCGTGCGCACGATCCTCCCGCGAATCGCCCCGAACGACCGCGACCGTTCGAGCTCGCGCAGCAGCAGGTCGCTCGGGTCCGGCGCGTGGCCGAAGTGGTCCTTCGGGACCTGGAGCTCGACATCGACGGTCTCGCCCGGGCCGGCGACCGCCCAGCCGAGGAAGTCGACGATCACTTGCGCGTCCACCTTTGGCGGCGCCGTGCTGATGCCGAAGAGCGTGCGCGCGGCGCAGGGCACGCGGATCAGCCACGTGTCGGGCGATTCGAGCTCTGCCGGGGCGCGCAGGATCGCCGACTCAGCGATGCTCTCGAGGTTCACGGCGCTCGTGACCTCGGGCTCGGCGTCGGCCAGCTTGATGCGCAGCGTCGCGCCGGTCGCGGCGGGCGGCTGGATCGGCAGCGGCGTCGTGCCCGCCACATCGCCGGCTCCCGATGGCGTCGACGGCGGCGAAGGACGTACCGGTGCGGCCGCTGCCGTGGAGCGGGCGTTCGCGTGCGATGGCACTGCGGCGCGCCTGCGCGCCTGCGCCACGCCGATGAGCAGGACGAGCGCGGCGGGAAGCAGGACGGCGGCCGCCAGGACCGCGAACTTCGGCGCGCCGGCGACGGCCGCGGTGGGCGGCCGAGCCGCGGCGCGTGCGAGATGCGCGGCGATGCCGCTCCGCACAGAGGCCGGGACCTCGGTCATCGGGATCGACGCGAGCGCCGACTCGAAGGAGATCGCGACGCCCAGAGCGGTCGCCAGCCGCACGCGCAGCTTCTCCCTCGCGTCGTGCAGCTGGGAGGCGACGGTACCTTCGGGGCGGTCCAGGACGCGCGCGATCTCGGCGTACGGAAGCCCGTGCAGGTAGTGCAGGAGGACGGGCTGCGCGAGCGCGGGGTCGAGCGCGTCGATCTCGTCGCGCACCCGGCGCTGGAGGTCCGGGTCGGCGGGGGCCACGGGCGAGCTCCTTTCCTCCGCGGCGCGGCGGAGCTTGTCCTGCTCGCGGCGCTCGGTGCGCGCCGCCTGCAGCGCCCGCAGCCACGCGGCGCGGTAGAGCCACGGGCGGAACTGCTCCGGCGGCTCCGCCGGCGGCGACTCGAGCAGCTTCACGAAGACGTCCTGCGTGACGTCCGCCGCGCGCTCGGGGTCCCTGAGGACCGAGAGCGCCAGCGTGTAGACGCGGGGCGCGTAGCGGTCGAAGAGCGGCCCGAGCGCCGCGCGGTCGCGTACCCGCACGTACCCGGCGAAGATCTGCGTGTCCGTCATCGCCTTAATGATGCCGCACGGGGGGCATTCCTTGGGCGAATCTCGAATCTCGAATTCCGGAGGGTCCCCGTCGGCGCAAGGTCTCCCGAGATTCGAATTCGAAATTCGAGATTCACTTTTTCCGCCCCACGCTCCACCCCTCGGCAGGCCGCGCCGCCTCCCTGGCCACCGCCTCGTCGCTCGCGCGCCGCGCCGCCGACTCGACCGGCTTGAACCAGACGCCGCCCGTCACGAAGACGATCGACCGGCCGCCGACGCTCGTGTACGCGCACTGCGTCTGCGCCGACTTCGTCGCCGGCATCTTCACCGTCGCCCACGCCTTCGCGTCGAGCAGCCACGCGAGGTCCCAGCCCGCCTTCTCCGCGAGCTTGTCGCCGTGCACGAGCGCGGCGAGCACCGCCAGGTCCGCGAGGTTCGCCAGGTCGGTCCACGCGACGAGATGCCGCGCCAGCGCGTCCCAGTTCTCGTTGCAGAGCGCGACGAACCGCTTCCCCGCCGTCGACATGTCCTCCGGCTTGCTGTCCGGCTTGTCGAGAAGGCCGCCGTTCACCTTGAGCGAGCTCCCGCGCAGCTCGAAGGCGCGTCCGTCCGGCGAGACGCGCAGCGCGTCCATGTTGGATTCGAGCGAGAACCGGTGCGACTCCTCGGGCGCCGTCAGCATGCTCTTGTAGCTCGTCACCTTCGGCGTCGGCGACGCATAGACGCCGAGCGCGAGCTGCTTGAGCCGGTAGTCCGCCTCGACGCACACGAACGCGAAGCGCGTGTCGGGGTCGACGCCGTAGACCTTCACCGGCTGCGGGCCGCCCGCCTCGCAGATCTGCTCGACGACCTTGCGGAAGCCGACGACCTGCGCCGTCGGGCCGACCGCCTTGATCTTGTTGGAAATGCGCTCCTGGATCTCCTTCGTGATCTCGATGTCGCATCCGATGCGGTCGGGCTTCTTCCCGTCGAACGCGCGCAGCGCGACCACGATGTCGTCGAGATGGAGGACGGGCCGGCCGGAAACGAGCCCGAGCGGCCGGTACGGGACCTTCGCGTCGATCGGCTCCGCGGGGCCGGCGATGACGACGTCCTTGTCGTCGGGATAGACGAAGACGTACTGCAGCTTCGTCATGCCGCCGAGATAGCGGATGTCGTCCGGCAGCGGCTTCCCCTCGCCGATGATGCGGCGCGCCTCCGCGAAGAGGCGCGGGAGCGAGATGTAGAGGAGCTGCCCGTCCTTCTGCCGCGACTTCGCGTTCTTCCAGAGCTCCGCGAGCCGCGGATCGGCGTCGGTCGTCCTGCTGCGGAGGACGCCGTCGGCGTCGACATGGACCCCCATCGGGTCGTACGCGGCGGCGTACTGGGCGCAGAACGCGGCGGCGAGCAGAAGAGCGTTCATGCCCTTATATACAGCATAATGGAGGAATGGATGTGCCCCCGGAGGTCGCGGAGGCGCAGAAGGTCCCGGCGAACGTCTACGGCCGGTACGTCGCGCTGGAGCAGGTCGGGCGCGGCGGGCTGAGCCAGGTTCACCGCGCGTGGGACCTCGAGCTCGGCCGCGTGGTCGCGCTCAAGATCCTGGAGCGCCGCCACGACACGCGCGACCGCTTCATCGAGGAGGCGCAGATCGCGGCGTCGCTGGAGCATCCGTCGATCTGCGCGGTCTACGGGGCGGGGCAGCGCGCGGGAGTGTTCTACCTCGCGATGCAGTTCGTCGACGGCGAGCCGATCGACCGCGCGCACCGCCCGCTGCCGGCGACGCTCGGGCTCGTCCGCGACGTGGCGGTGGCGCTCCAGTACGCGCACGACCAGGACGTCGTCCACCGCGACGTCAAGCCGGGCAACATCCTCGTCGACCGGCGCGGCCGCGCCTTCCTCACCGACTTCGGCACGGCGAAGGAGATCCACGGCGACTTCGGCGACGAGTTCACGGACTTCGTGCTGCGCGGCACTCCGGAATTCCTGTCGCCCGAGCAGGCGCGCGGCGCCCCGTCGCTCGACGGCCGCAGCGACATCTACAGTCTCGGCGCCACGCTCTACGCGCTGCTGGTCGGCCGGCCGCCGTTCGGCGGGATGCGGGATCCCGAGCTGCTGCGGGCCGTGGTGCGGGATCCGGTGCGGCCGCCGCGTTCGTTCGACCCGTCGCTGTCGCTGGCGCTGGAGGCGGTCCTGCTGCGCGCGCTCGAGAAGGACCCGGCCGACCGCTTCCAGACGGCCGACGCGTTCGCGCGTGTGCTCGACGCGCTCATCGGGCGCTGATCAGCGCTCCTTCAGAACGTATTCCGTGCTGCGGACCTTCGCGCGCAGCAGGAAGCCGTCGTCCCGGAACCAGTAGACGTCCGGCGCTCTGCCCTTCGCGGGGCGCGCGTGCTCGATCTTCCAAGCCTCGCAGTCCTTCCCGCCCGCGCTCACCGCTTCGCGCCCGACGCACCGAAGCACCTGGCCCGGCTCGATCCGCACCCGGTCGTCGATCGTCCTCAGGTAGTCGATGCGCACATCCGCGCCCTCGCGGAACGGCACGAACGAGGCGAGGTGGGCGACGCTGAGGTCGGTCGCCAGCGGGAGGTCTCCCGCCTTCAGCGCGACCGCGCCCCCCATCGTCTCCGCCTCGAGGCCGTTCTTCCCGGCGCGGAACTTCCCGCGCGCGACGTTCGCACCCCCGCCCTTGTCGATCGACATCTCCCAGGCGGCCTCGACGAGCGGCAGGTGCCAGTCGAGCGCGCACACGACCGTCGCCTCCAGGCGCATCTTCGAGGTCTCCCTCGCGGCCTCGCAGGTCTGCGTCAGTTTGAGCACGCGCTGCCCGTCGCGATCGACGATCTCCGTCTTGAACGTGATCGTCCCGTCCTCCCGCCCTTCGTAGAGGATCGTGTACGTTCCGCCCGGCCACCGCTGCGGCAGCTTCTCCGCGATGACGCGGCGCTCGCGCGCGGCGCGCGACTCGGCGATGCGGCGCAGGACCGCCTCGATCCTCCCGCGCGTCTCGATCCCCGCCTTCTCGAGAGCCCGCTGGAGGGCCGGCTCAGCGTCGTCGCCGAGACGGACGAGCGCGTCGGCCGCCTCGTCGCGGGCCGCGAGCTCCTCCGCCTCGAGCGCGCGGATCCACTTCGCCGCCTCGCCGCCCTCCTGGAACAGCATCGCCGCCAGCATGATCGCGTTCATGCGCGGGAATGAGCAATCCGCGGGCCAGGCGGATCGGCGCGGAATCGCGGGCGGAGCGCAAAGACCTTTCAGCCGCGATCGAAGGATCTTTCAGAGGCTGATTAGAACTTCTTCGACGCCCGCTCGATGCCGGCCTTGAGATCGTCCGCGCTCATGACGGGCGAGAACGTGACGTCGGCGTTGACGCCCAGGAAGAACGACTCGGCGATCGGCGGGATCTGCGACGCGTCCTTCATGTCGAAGACGAAGAGCGCGGTGCGTTTGCCGTCCTCGGCGTAGAAGTACGCCGCCTCGGCCTTCAGCTCCTCGAGGGTCGACCCGAGGAGCTTCGGAAGCGTCCCGTCCTGAATGCTGCGGTTGCCCGCCTCGACGGGGATCTGAACCTTGAGCAGGGTGCGCATGGTTTCTCCTGCAAGATTGCGTTGTGGCTCTGTCTGACTGCGGGCGCGTGAGCGCGCAGCCCCATTCTCTTACTGGGTTCTGGGTTCTGGGTTCTGGGTTCTGGGGTTCTCACGTCACCTTGAGCTTCCTGCACACGACGCCGGCGTCCTTGAGCAGCTTGAACGACGTGTCGTTCAGCGGATAGTCCATGTTGTAGACGACCTCGTGCAGTCCCGAGTTGATGATCATCTTCGTGCACATGAGGCACGGCGCGAAGGTCGTGTAGATCGTCCCGCCGGCGATCGACACTCCGTGATACGCGGCCTGCGTGATCGCGTTCTCCTCGCCGTGCGAGCAGAGGCACTCCTCGAGCTTCGTGCCGCTGGCGGCGAGCTCGTTGCAGCGCGGGCAGCCCCCCTCGTAGCAGTTCTTCGTGCCGCGCGGCGTCCCGTTGTAGCCCGTCGAGATCACGCGCTTGCTGCGGACGATGATCGCCGCGACCTTGCGCTTCGAGCAGTTCGAGCGCAGCGACGCGACCTGCGCCATCTTCATGAAGTACTCGTCCCACCCGGGCCGCTGCATCTGCGCCATGAGGCGCGGGATGAGGGCGGCGAGCGCCGCCTGGAACTCCTGGGGAGTGCCGTCGTTCCGGAGGGCGTGGTCGGCGACCGCCTCGGTGGCGGTGAGGTTCTGCCCTTCCGCCTGCAGGCTCGTGCTCTCCTTCTGCTCCAGCTCCAGGAACGCGTCGTACGTCTGCGGATCGCTCTCGCGCCTGCGCGCGCGGATGCGCTCGAACCGCTTCTGCGGGTCGGCCTGCACCGCCAGCAGGTGGAAGCCGGAGATGCGGCGGAAGACCGCGACCTCGTCCTCGTGGCGGAACGAGTCGACGACGTAGTTCTGGCCCGGCTCGATGCGCTCGAGGATGCGCTCGGCGAGATGTCCCGTGCCGTGGCGCGCGCGCAGTTCGCGTCCGGTGGCGATGAGGTTGTCGCGCGTGACGGGGAGCCCGCGGCGGCCGACCTCCTCGCGGATGACGTCGGAGAGCGAGTGGAACGCAAACCCCTTGCTCTTGAGGAACTCGGCGGCGAGGCCCTTGCCCGCCGCGTTGCGCCCGGTGAGGCCGATGATCATCGCGGCACCGCGGAGACATCACCACGAAGAACGCGGCGCGGGAAGCCGGAACATCGTTCCCATACGATGTCCCCGGGGGGTTCACCACGGAAACACGGAATCACGGAAGGCGCGGAAAGGACCTGGAGTATCGGCGGCATGTTCAAGATCCAGCCCCTTCTCCGCGAACTCAGCGAGCTCAGCGCGATCGGCAACTCCACCCCCGTGCTCCCCGTGTGCCCCGTGGTGGGTCCAGTCCCCCGTGGTCCCCCCGTGCTCCCCGTGTGCCCCGTGGTGGGTCCAGTCCCCCGTGGTCCGATGATCACGGGGGGTAGCTATAGCATCCCGGCAAGGTCTTGTCGCGGGAATGGGCGCAGCCGTCGTGATCTTCGGGGTGCGGGGGGTTCCCCTCTGATCTTTGCTCTTTGATCTTGATCTCTGGTCTTTCTACTCCACATAGATCGGCAGCTGCCGGAACGGCGCCTGGAGGATCAGCAGCGCGAACGCCGTGTCGCTGTACTCGTCCGCATAGCCCCAGCGCTTCTCGTCCTCCCAGATGCCGCGCGCGCTCCTCCGCCGCAGGAGCTCATCGCGGACCGCCGGCCAGTACGCGCGCCAGCGCTCGCCCCCGGCCGCCATCATCGCCATGACCGCGTAGAAATTGCCGTAGTAGTAGAAGTCGCTGCCGTCCCAGCCCTCCTTCTTGCGCGGGATGAAGTCGAGCAGGTACTCGAGTCCGCCGTCGATCAGCGCCTGCTCCGGCGAGGAGCGGTTGCGCGCCGCCCCGTAGGCGTTCAGCACCGACACCGCCGCGGCCGTGATCGCGAAACGGGGCTTCGATGCCGGCACGAACGAGCTTTCGCCCAGCCGCACGATCGGGCCTCCGTTGTAGTCCAGCGCGTAGTAGAAGCCGCCCTTGTGGGCGCACTTGCGGATGTAGTCGACCGCCTTCTCGATCGGCTCGCGCGGCACGAGGAAGCCCGCCTCGCGGCAGGCGCGCAGGGCGTGGATCTGCGTGATGGTGCAGGAGCCCTCGTCCTTCATCCCGTTGTGGTTGGGGATGGTGATCGAGTAGCCCCAGCCGCCCGTGTTCGTCTGCGCCTTGAGGCCGAGGGCGATCCCTTTCTCGATCGCCTCGCGCAGCTCCTTCTCCTGCGAGGGATCCTGGACGAGCCCGTAGACGAGGGCGAGGAACAGCAGCCCGTAGCCGTGGTTGTGCACGTCGGACCAGTCGTTGGTCTTCCAGTCCGTGATGTGCCCGCGGCGGCGGTTCGCGCAGTCGAGGATGAACGCGAGCCCCTTGCTGACGTGCTGGGCGTGCGGGCCCCGGTGGGGCGCCGAGCCGGACGCCAGGAAGGCCATGCAGGCGAGCGCCGTCTTGGCGACTCGGTTCTGCCCGCTCCAGGAGCCGTCGCGCGCCTGGTTCCGGGCCAGGAAGTCGAGCCCGTTCTCGACGGCCGTCGCCGCCGCGGGCGTCATCTCCTCGAACGCCGGCCGATCCTGCGGCAGCCCGAGGCACAGCGATAGCGCCGGCAGCGCGAGCGCTTTCATCTGCCCATAAGACGAGCGAGGCGGCGGGATTGAGTGGCGCTTCTTTCGGGCGGAGTCGGCGCAATCGGCGGGCGGCCTGCGGGGGATAATCGGGCATGAGACTCGTCACGTGCGGGCTGATCCTCGCGACCGCCGCCGCCGCGGCCGCGCTGCAGGACAAGGCGCAGCTGCGGGCGGCGCTCAAGGACACCGAGCCGACCGCCGACTGGATCTACGACGACCTCGGCGCCGGCTTCGCCGCGGCGAAGAAGTCCGGCCGGCCGCTCATGGTCGTCTTCCGCTGAGTGCCCTGAGGGGACTGCAAGGAGTTCGACGCGCAGGTTGCGCGCCGCGAGGACGCCGAGCTGAAGAAGCTCATGGAGCAGTTCGTCACCGTCCGCGTCGTCCAGGCGTGGGCGATGGACCTGTCGCTCTTCCAGTTCGACGGCGAGCTGACGATGGCCGTCATGTTCCTCAACGCGGACAAGACGGTGTACGGGCGCTACGGGTCGCGCGGGGACAAGACGTCGAGCCGCTGGTACACCGCCGCGGGCCTCAAGCGCGCGATGGAGGGCGCGCTCGACCTGCATCACGGATATCCGGACAACAGGAAGCTGCTCGAAGGGAAGGTCGCGAAGGCGCCGCCGTGGCGCACGCCGGAGTCGCAGCCCGCGCACAAGGGGCGGCCGAACATGAAGCCGGCCGACGGCAGCCGCGGGCGCTGCGTGCACTGCCACCAGGCGGGCGACGGCGAGGCGTGGTCGACGCGCATGACCGGCGGCAGGATCGGCGACGACCATCTCTGGGCGTACCCGATGCCGCAGGAAGTCGGGCTGACGATGAACGCCGACGAGCGCGCGACGGTGAAGTCGGTCGCGGACGGCTCGGCGGCCGCGAAGGCGGGATTCAAGGCGGGCGACCGGATCGTCTCGATGGACGGGCAGGCGATCATCTCCATCGCGGACGTGCAGTGGGTGCTGCACAACGCCGCCGCTCCGGGCTCGGTCGACGCGGTGGTCGGGCGAGGCGAGTCGGCGGAGCGGCTGAAGCTCGCGCTGGCGGCGGGCTGGCGCCGCGGCGGCGACTTCACGTGGCGCGTGATCGTGTGGAGCCTGCGGCACAAGCTGATCGGGACGGAGCCGCTCGTGCTTGCGGACGACGCGGAGCGCAAGGCGCTCGGCGTGGCGGACGGGCTGATGGCGATCAAGGTGAAGGGGTTCCCGCCCGACTGGGTGAAGGAGAAGGCGTCGAGCGCGCTCAAGGCGGGCGACGTGATCGTGCAGGTGGACAAGCGCAAGGACCTCGTGACGGAATCGCTCCTGCTGGCGTACCTGTTCCAGGAGGTGCCGGCCGGCCAGGTGGCGATGGTATCGGTCGTGCGCGGCGGGAAGATGCTGACGGTGGCGCTCAGGATGCAGTGGTGAACCGTTGGGACGGACGCCGACCGTCCACCGACGACCGAGGACGACCTGCAACCTGATCCTTGATACTTGAGACCGCGCGTCGCCCCTGCTCATCCGACGCGCGCCTACTTCCCGCAGCACTTCTTGTGCTTCTTCCCGCTCCCGCACGGACAGGGGTCGTTGCGGCCGACCTTCGGCGGGGCGATCGCGATCTCCGGCGCCGGCTCCGAATCCTCGACCGGCGTATCGTCGTCCTCCCAACCGTCTCGCCGGGCCTGGATCACCTCCGGATCGTAGAAGCTCAGCCAGGAATCATCGGGCGGCCCGGCCTCGAGCCGCCCCTTCTCGTACTGCTCCTCGACGTCATCCTCGGTGTAGTCTTCGTCGACCGCGACGGAGAGAATCCGCTTCCGGTCCTCCGGGCGCGCGAAGTCGAGCAGCACTATGCCCGCGAAGGTGCGCACGTCGGGCTTCTCGGCGACGTTGTCGATGACGCCGCGGAGCAGGCCCGTGACTTGCGGCTCGACCGCCGGATGGAGCAGGCCGAGGAGGCCCGCGGCCTCCATCGCGCTCTTGCGGGGGCCCGCCTTCCGCGACCGGTCCGCGGCCGCGCGGAGCAGATCGGGCAGCGACGCGACGCCGCCGTACGCCGTCAGCGCGACGTCCTCCATCCAGATCGGCTCGACGTCGTGCTCGTCTGCGCGCTCCATCGCGCGCAGGAGGGTATCGACGGTCCCCGGCAGCTTCATCGCGGCGAGAATGTAGGTCGCGTGCACTACCGCCCAGCCGCGCGGGTCCGCGGCGCCCCATGCCGCTTTGTCGTCGATGATCGCCGCGAGCCGCGGTGCGATGGCGGCGCCGCGCTTCAGGAACTCGTCGACCGCCGCGCGCGGAAGCGCATCCGCCTCGCTGAAGAGCAGCGCGACCAGGTCGTCGTCCGTTAGTCGCTCGTAAGGCATGCGTGCGATCAGGGTACGGTCGAACGGTTGAACGGTAAAACGGTTGAACGGAGAACGGTCTTGCGAACGATGCGCTGCACGGTGCGGCCGATCCCCGGCGCCTTGCTCTCGCGCGAGCCGGCCACGTTGAGCACCGCGACGCCGTTGTCGATCATCCACCGCCAGAGCCGCTCCGTCGCTTCGTCTTCCGTGAGTCTCTCGAGGTCGAGTTCGAGGAGCGGCTTGCCGTGGGCCTTCGCGAGCTTGACAGTCAGCGCGCTGCCGCCGGTGGGCCGGCCGTGCGCGAACACCACGGTTCCGTCCGAGCCCTGTACGTTCAACTCGGTCCGCTGGTCGTAGCGGGTCGAAGTCGCCTCCTTCAGCGCGTACTTCTCCGGTATGGCGCCGTCTTCGGCGCGCCGGCCCCTGGGGCACCAGCCTCCGTGCGGGACGCCGCTGTCGATGGCGGCGTCGAGCGCGGCCCGGTCCGCGCCCGTCTGCCCGCCGGAGACGATCTTCGCGACCGTCGTCTTCTTGCGCACCCGCATGGTCTCCTCAGGAGGGAGTATACACGCCCCGCAATTCCTCGACGCAACCGCGGCCAACCACGACAATCTGGAATCTCCCCAAGGAGGCAAGCCGTGGCAGCCGCAGCAGGAAAGATCGTGTGGGTCGGCCGCGTCCTCTCGGGCCTCGCGTCATGCGTCTTCGCGCTGAGCGCCTTCATGAAGCTGAAGGGCGGACCCGATCTCGCGCAGGGGATGGCGCACCTGGGCATGCCCGAGTCGATGGTCCTGCCGGTCGCGATCCTCGAAATCGCGTGCCTCGTGATCTACCTGATCCCCGCGACGTCGATCCTCGGCGCGATCCTCCTCACCGGATACCTCGGCGGCGCGATCTGCACCCACTGGCGCGTCGGCGATCCGTTCTTCATCCCGATCGCTCTCGGAGTCGTCGTCTGGCTCGGCCTGCATCTCCGCGAGGACCGCCTCAAGCGTCTCATCCCGCTGAGAACGCGGGACAGCGCGACGGAGCCGGCGCCATGAAGCAGAAGCCGCGCGTGCGCAAGGGGTCGACGAAGGTCTGGCCGATCACCCGGGAGGAGTTCGCCGAGCGCTTCCGCGCGCGCTTCGCCGATCCGGACTTCGAGCCGCTCGCCGGCCACATCGACGCGCTCATCGAAGCGGCGTGGAAGGGCTACATCGACGATCACAAGAGCCCGCTCACGCGCAAGGCGGGCCGCGGCTTCGCGAATCCCGACTTCAAGCTGCCGGTCGAGTGGCTGGACGCGCGACGCCGCATCCAGGAGGCGGAGAAGCGGCAGAAGGACCCGAAGTCGCCTCCGCGCATCCTGATCGTGAACGGCAGCGCGCGCAGCGACCAGACCTGCCCGGGCGAGGTGTCCAAGACGTTCCGCCTCGTGAAGATGGCCGAGGAGGTCGTGCGCGCCGGGAAGTTCGACTGCGACATCCTCGACCTCTCGCGGCTGACGGCGGAGTACGGGCGGGTCATCTATCCCTGCAAGGGGTGCGTCTCCACCGCGATGCCGCTCTGCCACTGGCCGTGCTCCTGCTACCCGAATCAGGGGCAGGGCCAGACGGGCGACTGGATGAACGACATCTACCCGATGTGGGCCGCCGCGCACGGGATCATGATCGTGACCCCCGTCTACTGGTACCAGGCGCCGAGCGTGCTCAAGCTGATGATCGACCGGCTCGTGTGCGCCGACGGCGGCAATCCCGATCCCACCTCCACGAACGGCAAGGACCCGCTCAAGGCGAAGGAGATCGAGCTGAAGGGCTGGCACTACCCGCGCCATCTCGCGGGGCGCGCGTTCACGGTCGTCGTCCATGGCGACGCGGCGGGCACGGAAAACCTGCGGCGGATCCTCCACGACTGGCTCGTCGACATGCACCTCGTGCCGGCGGGCGGCGACATCGACCGCTATGTCGGCTACTACGAGGCGTACGCCACGAGCCACGACGACCTCGACGCGGACAAGGGCCTGCACGAGGAGGTGCGCGCCGCCGCGAGGACGCTCTGCGAGGTGGTGGGGAAGATCCGCAGCGGCAAGTACCGGCCGCCGGAAGTGGAGACGCCGCGGCCCAAGTAGCTCTAAGATCACGCCATGTCCCCCAGCGTCGTTGCGCTCGCCGGTCCGAACGGAGCCGGCAAGTCGACGGCCGGCCACGCGCTCCTCAAGGAGACGCTCGGCATCACGGAGTTCGTGAACGCCGACGTCATCGCGCGCGGGCTGTCGGCATTCGACCCGGAGCGCGCGGCCATCGCGGCCGGCCGCGTCCTGCTGCGCAGGATCCGGGAGCTCGCCGACCGTCGCGAGAGCTTCGCGTTCGAGACGACGCTCGCCAGCCGCTCCTTCGCGCCCTGGCTGGCCGGCCTGGCGACGCAGGAATACGTCTTTCATCTCGTGTTTCTCTGGCTGCCAAGCGCGGACATCGCTGTGCGGCGCGTCCAGGCCCGCGTGCAGGCGGGAGGCCATGCAGTGCCCGAGATCACGGTTCGACGCCGCTGCGAATCGGGCCTGCGGAACTTCTTCGATCTCTACCGGCCCATTGCCCGCACGTGGCGGCTGTACGATAATTCTTCAGAGAGCCCGCGCCTGATTGCTGGGGGCGCGGGAGCGCGCGCCACGCGCGTCCCCGACAAGGCGCTTTGGCGCAGGATCGAGGAGTCCCATGGCGGCCCGAAGGCGTAAGCGGCGCAAGAGCATCACGGAGATCTTCGAAGAGGGCACGCTCATCGACCGCGCGTTGCGCAAGGCTGTGCGGGAGGCGCTCCTCCTGCACAAACGCATGGGCCACTCGATCGTCGTCTGGAAGGACGGCCGCATCCGCCGCATCCCGCCCGACAAGATCGACGTCTAGGCGTCGCACCCGAGCGAAGAACGAGTGGACTCGTGAACGATGCCGTCGAAGTGACCTGCCCCTGCTGCGGAGAGCCGAACACGATTTCGGTCGAAGCCGTCGGGGACGGCGAGGAGTTCGTGCAGGACTGCTCCGTCTGCTGCCGGCCGTGGCAGGTGCGGATCACGGTCCGGCCCGACGGCTCGGTCGACGTCTCCGTCCGCGCCGAGGGGGAGTGAGAACTTGTCGGACGTCTCGCGCAGAGCCCGCTGAGATCGCGGAGAGGAGGTTGGTTCCCGAACATGCCCGCCAACCCCTCATGTCCTTTCCGTGTCGTTCCGTGGCTTTCCGTGCTTCCGTGGTGAACCCTCCGGGGACTCCGTAGACCAACGATGCTATTCTCCACGCCATGAACTTCCTCCTCGCTTCCCTTCTCATCGCCCAGTCGCCCGACGACTGCGCGCGCGCCCTCGAAGCCGACCTCAACAAGGGCGACGTCGCCTCCTTCGACAGGACCTTCGACTCCGACGCCTTCTACGACCGCGTCGTCGGCAAGACCGAGCTCTCCGCGCCGATGGCAGGGCTCCTCAAGCCGCTCCTACGGTCGGCATGCGTGTCGCAGGCCGTCTTCATCCTCCCCGAGCCCGCGTGCAAGTTCCTGCGCGTGCGGACCGTCGACGGCCAGACGCGCGCGCTCTTCCGTCTCGTCACGAGCGGGGGCCGCTTCGCCTACCACGATCTCGTGCTCGCCCCCCGCGACGGCAAGCTCCGCATCGTGGACGTTTTCCAGTGCCATGCCGGCGAGTTCCACAGCGCGACGGCGCGCCGCTTCTTCGTGCCGGCCGACGAGGCGCTCGACGTGCTCAACCTGCTGAGGGCCCCAACCCCCGGCGACCTCACGGCGACGACGCAGGACGCGCCGTTCTTCAAACTCTCCGAGCTCCACCAGCAGCGCGATTGGAAGGGCGTGCTCGCGCTCTTCGCCGACAAGAAGGCGGACCTGGCGAAAGTGCGCCTCGCCCACGTCCTGCGCATCGACGCGGCGCGCGAGGTCGACAAGGCGTCGCACGAAAAGGCCGTCGCCGGGATGCTCGAGGCCTTCCCCGACGACGCCGCGGCGCACGTGGCCGCCATCGTCGGCTTCATCCGGTACGGCCAGGTCGAGAAGGCGATCGACGCGATCGACCGGCTCGACAAGGCGGTCGGAGGGGACGTCTTCCTGAACGTCCTGCGCGCTTCGGCGCATCTCGAGGCGCAGGCGGATCTCCCGAAGGCGCGCGCGCTCGCTGAGAAGGCAACGGCGGAGGAGCCGGCGCTCGGGATCGGCTGGCTGACGCTGATCGGCATCCACGCGGCGGCGAAGGACTTCAAGGAGCTCGCGCGCTGCCTCACGCTCTACGAGAAGCACGGGAAGATGATCATCGGCGACCTGACGATGGTGCCGCTGTACGCCGAGTTCGTGAAGAGCCCGGAGTACGCGGAGTGGATGAAGGGGAGGAAGTGACTCCGGCCTGCCGCTTCCGCGATCGCCTGCCGACGCACCCGCTCGCAGGATCCTGGTGCTGACAACGCCGCGCCCCTAGAATCGCTCCCGTGGCGGACCTCGCGCGCGGGCTCCACGAGACGATTCTCACGGAGGCGCTCCACGCGCGGATCCGCGAACTGGCGGACGGCCTCCATCCCGACATCGCCGACCTGCGCGCGGCCGACGCGGCCGATCGCATCGCGCTCCATGTCGCTAAGCTCATCCAGCGCGCCCTCGAGGGTATCCGCGAATCGCAGCGCGTGGAAAGGGGCGTCCAGCTCGCCCGCCAGCTGATCGAGCAGCTGGGAGAAGATTGGCGCTCCGACGCGCCGTTGGAGCCCGGAAGAGTCCTTCGCGCGGTTCTGGCCCGTCTCCCCGACGGCACCCCGGAGCACCTCGAGACGCCGCTCATCCCGGTCCTCGACACCGCCCTCCTGACGAATTCACCCGGCGAGCCCCGCGTCGGCAGCCAGCTGCTGACGGAGATCGCGTCGGCGGACAGGATCGACATCCTCATGGCGTTCATCCGCCGCAGCGGCCTCCGCCCCTTCCTCGATGCGATCCGCCGCCACATCGGCGTCGGCCGGCTCCTCCGCGTCCTCACCACCACGTTCACGGGCACCACCGAGTCCCGAGCGCTCGAGGAGCTGCAGAAGATGGGGGCCCATGTGCGCGTCTCCTACGAGACCGGTACCACGCGCCTCCACGCGAAGGCGTGGCTCTTCCACCGGACCTCGGGATTCTCGACCGCGTATGTCGGATCGTCGAATCTGACCCACGCCGCGCAAGTGACCGGGCTGGAGTGGAATGTCCGAGTCGCGGCCGCCCGCAATCCGGACGTTGTCGGCAAAGTGGCCGCTCTGTTCGAGAGCTATTGGAACGGCGGAGATTTTATCGACTTCGATGCCGCCGAATTCGCGAGACGATCAGGCGAGTCGGACATCGCACCTGCCGCTGCATTCCTGAGCCCGCTGGAAGTCCGACTGGAGCCCTTCCAGGAGCGTCTCCTGGAACAGATCGAACTGTCTCGTGTGAACGGCCATCACCGCAACCTTCTCGTCGCCGCAACGGGGACTGGCAAGACGGTGATGGCCGCCGTCGACTATGCGCGCCTCCGTGCCCGGGCGCCGCGCTCCCGCCTCCTCTTCGTCGCGCACCGGCGCGAGATCCTCGACCAGGCGCTCGCGACGTTCCGCCACGCGCTGCGGGATCCGGCGTTCGGGGAACGCTGGGTCGGCGGCGACCGCCCGACGCGCTTCGAGCACGTCTTCGCCTCCATCCAGAGCATGCATCCGGCCGCGGTGACGGGGCTGGACCCGCGCCACTTCGACTGTGTGGTCGTGGATGAATTTCATCACGCCGCCGCGAGCTCGTACCGCGCCCTTCTGGAGCGCCTGCAACCTGTCGAGCTGCTTGGCCTCACCGCGACGCCGGAACGAAGCGACGGCCTCCCGGTGCTGCACTGGTTCGGCGACCGGATCGCGGCGGAGCTGCGGCTCTGGGACGCCATCGACCAGCGGCGGCTCTCCCCGTTCCTCTACTACGGCATCCACGACGGCACGGACCTGACGGAGGTGCCCTGGACGCGCGGCCGCGGATACGACGTCGACGGCCTCACGGCCGTCCTGACGGCCGACGATGCGATCGCGCGGCAGGTGCTGGCGGCGCTCCTGGATCGCGTCGACGACCGGAACCGGATGCGCGTCCTCGGATTCTGCGTCAGCGTAGAGCACGCGCGATTCATGGCCCGCGTCTTCAACGCGGCGGGCGTTGCGTCCCGCGCCGTCTGGAGCGACAGCTCGGAGGAGGAGCGCCACGGAGCCCTCACTGCGCTCGCGGCCGGCGAACTGCGCGTGCTCTTCTCGGTCGACCTCTTCAACGAGGGCGTCGACGTGCCGGCGGTCGACGCGGTCCTCTTCCTTCGCCCCACCGATAGCCCGACGCTCTTCATCCAGCAGCTGGGGCGCGGCCTGCGCCTGCATCCGGGCAAGAGCGCCTGCACCGTCCTGGACTTCGTCGGGACACACCGAAAGGAATTCCGATTCGACCGACGCTTCCGCGCCCTGCTCGGGGGGAGCCGAAAGGCGCTCGAGGAGCAGGTTGCTCGTGGATTCCCCTTCCTCCCGGCTGGCTGCCACATGGAACTCGACCCCGTCGCCTCGAGGGAGATCCTCCGTAATCTCGAGGAAGCAACTCCGGGACACTGGAATGCGAAGATCGCGGAACTGCGCAGTCTGTCGGCCGCCGGGGGCGTCTCGCTCTCGCGCTATCTGACGGAGACCGGCTTGGAGCCGGAGGACGTCTACACCGGGGACAGGAGCTGGAGCGAGCTTCGCGAGGCGGCGGGCCTGCCCATCGCGGCAGCCGGACCGCAGGAGTCCGCGTTGCGTCGCGCGTGCGGCCGCATGTTGCACGTCGACGACATGGAGCGGATCGCCGCGTACCGGTCCATGCTCGAACTTCCGCACCCGCCGTCGCTGGAGTCGTTCGATGAGCGCCGGCGCCGCGTGGCGCGTATGCTCGTCGTTTCGCTGGCACAGCAGGTACTGAAGAAGGAGCAGACCCTGCGGGAATCGTTGGCGCTCCTCTGGCGGCACCCGCAGGTGATGGCGGAGACCGGGGAGCTGCTGGATGTGCTCTCGCGACGAGTGGACCACGTGCACGAACGGGTCGACAGGCACCCGGACGTCCCGCTGCAGGTTCACGCGCGGTACACGCGCGACGAAGTGCTCGCGGCCTTCGCCGCCGGTTCGACCGCCTCAGTGCCGGAGTGGAGGGAGGGTGTTCGCTGGGTGGCCCACGAGCGTGCTGATCTGCTGGCGTTCACGCTGGACAAGACCGGCGGGAACTTCAGCCCGACGACGCGTTACCGCGACTACGCCATCAGCCGGAACGAAATCCACTGGGAGAGCCAGAGCGGTACGGGCGCCGACAGTCCAACGGGGATGCGCTACCGCAATCACGCGGCGCAGGGCTCGTCGATTCTGCTGTTCGCGAGGCTGCGCGACTCGGATCGCGCCTTCTGGTTCCTGGGGCCGGCGACGTACGTGCGCCACGAGTCGGAGCGGCCGATCAAGTTGAGGAACCAATGAGCGGCCGGGACGACTTCGGCGACGTACGTGCGCCACGAGTCGGAGCGGCCGATGGCGATCACGTGGAGACTCCAGTATCCGCTGGCGGGCGACCTCTTTGAGCAGTTCGCCGCCGCCGTCGCGTAGCGCCGCGCGGAGTATCATGAATCCGTGAACGACGGCGAGGCGGATCGGACGGTGCCGCTCGCGCATCTGCATGTCATCCCGGGCTGCCACGTGCTCGATCCTCGCGGCGGGATCCGGCGGGTGACGCCGCCGAAGGCCGCGTGCTGGCGGGCGAGGCGATGAACTCTCCATCCGCCGAAGTACAATTGCAGTTCCTGTCGCAGTTGCAACGGCTGCTCTCGGAGGGACACTTCGTCGCGACGTACAAGTTCGCGCTGCTGCAGGCCCTCGCGGACCTGGCGGTCGAGGTGGGAGACGACTCCGGCGCCCCTCTCGAACTCACGGTCGACGCGATCGCCGGGAAGTTCATCCAGTACTACTGGCGGCAGTCGGCACCCTACCTGGGGCGGGCCGTCCTGCGCCAGAACACCGGAAGCCCGCCCGCGATTCTCAAGGACGTCAGCGCCTGCCGCCGCCGCTACGACAGCCTGCATCGTGCGCAGGCCGACCCCGGCAACTGGCGGCGACTGGTCGGGCGCGTCGCCCGTACCGTGCGCGCGATGCCGCTCGACAAGCTCCAGACGGTGGGAAACCAGCGGCTGGAATTCCTCTATCCCTCCGCTGCACGAAGCGATGCGATCGAGCTCCATGCCGGCGTCGCGTACTGCCTGCGTAAATTCCACGGTCTGATCACGGATCTCGTTCGCGGCGCGTGGACGCGGTACATCCGCCGCTTCAACCAGCAGGAGCTGGGCAACGCGCACGACCTGCACGACTTTCTGTTCGGAGGCCCGCGCGCGGCGATCGCCGGCCTGGCGCCGGCGCTGCTCGACGTCCAGTCGGGCCGCTGCTTCTACTGCGAGGAGTCCCTGCGCGAGGATCGCGCCCACGTCGATCACTTCGTCCCCTGGTCGCGGTACGGGAACGATCTGGGGCATAACTTCGTCTTGGCGGACGCGTCGTGCAACGCGGCGAAGTCGGACCACATCGCCGCCCCCGAGCACCTCGCGCGTTGGATCGACCGCAACGCGAGGCGCGGCCCGGCACTGGAGGATGCGTTCGCGCGCCTCGCCGTCCCGCATGACCTCGTCGGCTCGCTCCGCGTGGCGGCGTGGGTGTACGGCCAGGTGAGCGCGTCGGGCGGTCTGTCGTGGGTGTCGGGGAAGCGCTTCGCATCGGTCGACGCGGGGTGGGACAGGGACCTGCGGGGGTTCATTGCGGCGCTGCAGGGGGCATGAAGGGCGCCGACCAGGCCCTCAGGATGGGCGTTCAACTGCTCACGGCATCGTCGGAATCAGAATTGCATGCCCCCGGACGGCACGCAGGCTGATACGCTACGTGATGGAAGATGGCCGACCGCTCGCGCATCGAATGGACCGACGCCACGTGGAACCCGATCCGAGGGTGCACGAAGATCAGCCCCGGATGCGCACACTGCTACGCAGAGACCTTCGCCGAGCGATTTCGCGGCGTCCCCGGCCATCCGTTCGAGCAGGGATTTGATCTCAAGCTCGTGCCGGCCAAGCTGGGGAAGCCGCTCCGCTGGTCCAGCCCACGTCGCATCTTCGTGTGCCGGATTATAGAGACGATGGGGGGGCATTCCAGGTAATGCTGACGCCGCGCATCACTCGCGGGCTGCGGCGGATTTCTCGTTGCTCCAACCGCCTTGGCGGTTGGAGCGGGCGACCGGATTCGAACCGGCGACGTCCACCTTGGGAAGGTGGCATTCTACCACTGAATTACGCCCGCACACACCAGCCCAGAACCGCACCCACTTCATAGTCCCGCACGCACCCCGGCGCAAGCGTTTTCGGCGCCGCGCAACCCCACACCCGTCGCTATAATGCGCCCGTGAAACGCAAAGTCGCCGTCGTCATCGCCCTCGGCCTCGTCGCAGCCGCCGCCGCCGGCATCGCCCTCCTCCGCACCGAACCCCGCGAAGCCGACCTCCTCTCCCCTGCCCTCGCCTGGACCAAAACCACCTGGAAAAACCGCGGACACGACCTCCCCAACGAATCCCTCCAGGCCAAAATCCTCCACCGCTCCGACTCCGAAGCCTTCGTCCAGGTCGCCGCCGCCTCCGTCCAGCACACCCACTTCCTCCGCCTCCGCCCCACCCCCGAATGGACCGTCGAGGCCGATCTCCACGACCACTTCGCCGCCTACGTCACACAATCCACCAAACTCAAGGACGAAGCCCCCGCCCGCCTCGCCAAAGTCCTCGCCAAACGCATGATCAACCCCGCCGGCATCCGCGACCTCCGCTCCGCCAGCGAAGTCCTCTGGCTCGACGAACTCAAACGCCCCATCGCCAACCTCCATACCAACTTCCTCGACGGCGCCCAGCCCTGGAGCTTCACCGAAACCTTCATCCTCAAGGACGGCGCCTGGACCATGGACGGCCTCGAAGGCGCCCTCCGCTACTCCCCAGGCCTTCCGCACTGATGCGACTCCCTGACGCCATCACCGACGCCCTCCACGCCTACCGCCGCCTCCGCCCCATCAAGCAGCGCGTCATCGCCGCCTCCATCCTCGAACTCTCCGACATGTTCACCGGCCGCAAACCCCTCCGCCCCGGCTACATGGCCAAACCCTCCCTCCGCGCCGCCTACATCCACTACTACCTCCCCGTCCACTTCCTCAAAATCCGCCGCGTCCTCGACGAACTCGCGACATATGCCCGCATCGAAGGACCCGCCCTCGACTTCGGATGCGGACCCGGCACCGGAACGATGGCGATCGGCGCGGGCTTGACCTCCGAAGCCTTATCAAGCGGCTCCGCATCCCCCGGGACGGCGAAGGAGGTCTTGACCTCCGAAGCCTCATCAAGCGGCTCCGCATCCCCCGGGACGGCGAAGGAGGTCTTGACCTCCGAAGCCTTGCCAGCAGGCTCAGCATCTTCGGTGACGGCGAAGGAGGTAGACGTCGACCTCTTCGACATCGTCGACGAAGCCCTCGACGACGCCGACTTCCTGATCAGGTCCGCCTTCCCCCGCGTCCGCCCCCGCATCGTCCGCAACCCCCAGCGCCGCTACCGCCTCATCGTCGCCGCCCACGTCCTCGCCGAAATGCGCGACCCCCGCGAACTCCGCAACCTCATCGACAACCACCTCGAGCCCGACGGCCACCTCGTCGTCGTCGAGCCCGCCATGCGCGAACCCACCCGCCGCCTCATGGAGTGGCGCGACGCCCTCACCGCCGACGGACTCAAGATCGCCGCCCCCTGCCTTGGCATCGCCGCCTGCCCCATGCGCGCCAACGCTGACCAGTGGTGCCACCAGGACGTCCCCTGGTCGCGCCCGTCCTTCATCGACGCCCTCGACCGCGCCACCGGCCTCTCCAAAGAATCGCTCAAGTACTCCTACCTCGTCGTCACCCGCACCGGCCAAGCGCTCGCCGACGCCACCCCAGCCCACTGGCGCGTAGTCTCCAACCTCCACCGCGCGAAAGGCCGCGTCTGGGCCTTCCTCTGCGGCCGCGCCGGCCCCCTCTGCCGCTGCGAAATGCTCACCCGCCACCGCGGCCCCGCCCTCCACGACTTCGAACGCGCCCGACGCGGCGACCTGCTCACAACCGATCCCCCGATCGCCGGAGACGCGGTACGATTGGGGGAGAACGCCGCGGTGAAACGCGTATGACCCTCGACTGGATCAGCTTCGACCTCTACAGCAGCCTCATCGACACCACCCTCGGGCTGCGCACCTACTTCAGGCGCCTCCTTCAGAAGAAGGGAGTCCCCGTCCCCCCCGAGGAGATCGCCAAGGTCTTCCCGAAAGTCCACAACCGCATGCTCCTCGCCTCCGGCTTCCGCCGCTACCGGGAACTCCTCAACTCCGCGCTCGAGGAAACCCTCCGCGATTGCAAAGTCTCCTTCACCCCGGAGGACGGCGCCGCCCTCGCCACCGCCATGGGCCTCTGGCGCCCCTACGACGAGGTCGTCATCCAGCTCCCCCGCTTCCAGAAGCTCGCGAAGATCGCCATCGTCGCCAACGCCGACACCAACTTCACCACGCGCTCCTGCTCGTACCTCGGCATCGCACCCAACCTCATCATCACCAGCGAGGACGTCCGCTCCTACAAGCCCTCCGGCAAGATCTTCGTCGCCGCCCTCGCCAGGATGTACGCCCCCTCCGAGAACGTCCTCCACGTCTCGACCGAGGCCGACATCGACATCGTCCCGGCCCACAAGCTCGGCTTCAAGACGGCGTACCTCCGCCGCAGCGCGACCCCCGCGCCCGTCAAGCCCGACCCCGACTACGACGTGCCGAGCCTCTTCGCGCTCGCCGCCCGCATCGGCGCCCCCGCCGACACCCGCGAGCTGCCGCCGTGGTCGACCCTCGATGATCGAAAACTGGGCCCGGATTCGCTACACTAGAGCGGCGGTGCGCGCCGGAAGATCAGAGAGCAAAGATCGAAGATCAAAGGGATCCTCCCGGGCGCGAAGTGAGCCCGCTCTGATCTTTCCTCTCTGATCTCTGGTCTTTCCGCGAACGCCCCCTGATACAGGAGCGGTTGTCATGCCGAAAGTCGTCCTGGCCTACTCCGGCGGCCTCGACACCACCATCTGCGTGCACTACCTGCGGCACGTGAAGGGGATGAAGGTCTTCACCTTCTCCGCCAACCTCGGCCAGCCCGAGTACCTCGAGCCGCTCGCCGAGCAGGCCGTCGAGCTCGGCGCCTCCGCCGCCCACCTCGCCGACCTCCGCGAGAAGTTCGCCCGCGAGTTCATCGTCCCCTGCATCCGCGCCAACGCCGTCTACGAGCAGGGCTACTACCTCTTCTCCGCCCTCTCGCGCCCCCTCATCATCCGCGAGCTCGTCGCCATCGCGCAGGAAGAGGGCTGCGACGCGATCGCCCACGGCTCCCGCGGCATCGGCAACGACAAGATCCGCCTCGCCAACGCCATCCGCGCCCTCGGCCCGGACTTCGACGTCCTCGAGCCGCTCGTCGAACTCAACCTCCGCACCCCCTCGGACGACCTCGCGTACGCGCGCGAGCACGGCCTCCAGGTCGAGAGCGAGCGTCGGACGCTCTACAACGTCGAGCAGAACCTCTGGGGCAGCAACATCCAGCTCCGCGGCCTCTCCGACACGTGGGAGGAGCCGCCGCGCGACACCTACGTCATGACCTCCTCGCCCGCCGACGCGCCGAACAAGCCGGTCTCCGTCGAGATCGGCTTCGAGGCCGGCGTGCCGGTCCGGCTCGACGGCGCGGAGACGAAGCTGGTCGCGCTCATCGACAGGCTCAACAAGATCGCCGGCCGCGCCGGCGTCGGCCGCTTCGACGTCATCGAGAACCGCATCGGCGGCCTCAAGACGCGCGAGCTCTACGAAGCGCCCGCCGCGTGCGTCCTCATCGCCGCGCACCGCGCGCTCGAGGCGCTCACGCTCGACAAGCCGATCCTCCACTTCAAGGAGGGGATGTCGCGCGCGTACGCCGACCTCGTGTACGAGGGCAACTGGTACGCCGCCACGCGCGAGGGGCTCGACGCGTTCTTCGCGAAGATCAACGACCGCGTGACGGGCGACGTCCGGGTGACGCTCTTCAAGGGCGCGCTGACCGTCGCGGGCCGGCGCAGCCCGAACTCGCTCTTCGCGCCGCAAACGATGCAGTACCCGGTGCGGAGCGAAACTTCGCGCATTTAGTATTTCGCATTTCGCTCCGGGCACGGCATGCGAAATACCAAATACGAAATGCCAAATACGCACGTGGCGATCATCGCCACGGGATCCGAGCTGATGCGCGGACGCTCCGTCGACACGCACCTCGGCTTCTTCGCGCGGAGACTGGAGACGATCGGCCTCGAAGTCGGCTGGCACTCGACCTGCGGCGACGACCTCGACCGCATCGTCGGAGAAATCAAGCTCGCCGCCGCGCGCGCGGACGTCGTCATCCTGTCGGGCGGGCTCGGTCCCACCCAGGACGACCTGACGCGCGACGCCGCCGCGGAGGCGTTCCACAGGCCGCTCGTCTTCCACGCGGCCGCGTGGCGCGCGATCCGGACGCGCTTCCGCCGCTTCCGCATCCGCATGGCGGCGATCAACCGCCTGCAGGCGTTCGCGCCGCGCGGGGCTCGGCTCCTGCCGAACCCGAACGGCTCGGCGCCGGGATTCGCGCTCGTCGCCGACGGCGTGCGCTTCTTCGCGCTCCCCGGCCCGCCGCGCGAGATGATGCCGATGTTCGACCGCCACGTGCTGACGCGCCTGCCGCGCGGCAGGCCGCTCGCGCTCTGGGAGGCGCACACGGTCGGACTGCCCGAGGGGACGGTCGACGAGATCGTGCGGCCGATCGTCGCGCGCCACCGCGACGCTTCGTACGGGACGACCGTGTCGCACGGCACCGTGAACATCACGGTGAAGAACGGCGCGCGCGCCGGACGGGCGATCGCGAAGGCGCTCGGCGACCGCCTCTTCATGCGGCCGCTCGCGGAGGAGGTCGCGGCGCGCCTGCTCAAGCGCCGCGCCACGGTCGCGATCGCGGAGAGCTGCACGGGCGGCCTGATCGCGCACAAGCTGACGCAGGTCGCGGGCGTGTCGGCCGTCCTCCTCGAGGCGGTCGTCGCGTACTCGAACGCGTCGAAGGTCGCGCGCCTCGGCGTCCCCGCGGCGCTCATCGGGCGGCACGGGGCGGTGAGCGAGGAGGTAGCGCGCGCGATGGCGGAGGGCGCGGCGCGCACGAGCGGCGCGTCGATGGGCGTCGCGACGACCGGGATCGCCGGCCCGACGGGCGGCTCGAAGGCGAAGCCGGTGGGGCTGGTGTGGCATGCGGTCGCCTACCGCGGGCGCACGTCGGTCGAGCGGCGCGTCTTTCCGGGCGAGCGCGCGCACGTCAAGGAGCGCAGCGCGAACCTGGCGCTGGACATGATGCGGCGGATTCTGAATTCTGAATGAAGAATCCAGAAGCCCGAAGACAGAGGACAGAATCTAGAATCTCGAATCCAGAATCGCCTGACGGTACGCCTCCTGGAGCTCGGCCACTTCGTCGACCATCGGCATGACGTCGTCAATCTGCGCGTAGCGGCGGTCGCGGGACAGGATCAGCAGATAACGCACCTCCTCGAGCGATCCCTGCGAGATGTTCATGAAGCGCGCCTTGTCGAGCTTGCCGCGACGCTTGAATCCCTCGGCGATGTTCGTGCAGATGGACACGGCTGCATCGCGGATCTGCTTGACGACGCCGTAGGTCTCGCGCCGGGGGAACGGATCGGTCAGATCGTAGATCCGCAGCACGAGCTGGTGCCCCTTCTGCCAAACGATCAGGTCGAGGAACGACTTCGCTGTGGATTCTGTATTCTGCATTCTGAATTCTGTATGCTCAGGTCATGGGTAAGGCTTCGGTTGCGCGGATTCTGTCTTCCGCATTCTGCATTCTGGTTGTCGCCGGCTGCGGCCCGGGCGGCCCGCCCGTGCAGCCGCCGCCCGCCTGGACCGCGAAGCAGACCACCACCGGCGTCGTGCGCATCGTCCACGCGCGCGGGTCGAACCTCGCCGGCCTCGCCACCCAGCGGCGCGACCAGCTCGCCGCCGCAGACATCGCGGAGGCCATCGCCAGGGCGGTCGCGTCGGGAATGCAGGCGAAGCGCGCGGACTTCGTCGGGCTCCCCGACGACGAGTTCGCGAATCTCGTGAAGACGGTCTCGGAGGCGGCCGGCGCGGCGTCGGCGTCGATGTCGGTGCTCAAACAGGAGTGCGTGCTCGTCAAGCGCGGGGACAAGCCGGAGGCCCCCGGCAACGAGACGCACGCCGCCTTCCAGCTCGCCGAGATCCCGCGCGGGACGATCAAGCAGTTCGTGCAGAACCTCCTCACCCCGGCGCAGATCCCCGTCGTCAACGGCGTCATCGACGCGATCGCCTTCCTGCGCGCGGGCGAGGTCCAGTGGTTCGAGCCGTAGGTACGCCTCGGGCTTCTGTCTTCTGTCTCCTGAATTCTGTATTCTCCGGGTTGTGGAGGACCTCCCCGAAGACGTCCGCAAGGCGTCCGCCGACCCCGCGAACGCCGTCGGCGGATTCGTGCTCGTCGCGAAGCTCGGGCGCGGCGGCATGGGCGAGGTCTGGAAGGCCTGGCAGCGCGGCCTCTCCCGCTGGGTCGCCATCAAGTTCCTGACCGGCGGCGAGGAGCAGGACGTCGAGCGCTTCCTCCGCGAGGCGCGCATCGCCGCGAAGCTCCACCACCCCAACATCGTGCCGGTCTACGAGGTCGGTCGCGCCCCCGACGGCCGCCACTTCATCTCGATGGGGCTCGTCGACGGGCGTCCGCTCGACCGCGAGAAGCTCGATCCGCGCCGCGCCGTCGAGGTCGTGCGCGACGCCGCCCGCGCCGTCCACTACTCCCACGAGCAGGGCGTCATCCACCGCGACCTCAAGCCGCAGAACGTCATGCTCGGCCGCGACGGCCGCGTCTTCGTCATGGATTTCGGCCTCGCGCGCCCCCTCAAGCACGACCGCCGGATGACCGTCTCGGGCGAGCTCATCGGCACCCCCTCCTTCATGCCGCCCGAGCAGGCGCGCGGCGACCTCAGCCGCATCGGCCCCGCGAGCGACGTCTACGGGCTCGGCGCGACGCTCTACGCGGTCCTCGCGCGGCGCGCGCCGTTCGAGGCGGACAACATCTACGACGTGCTCGCGCAGGTCGTGGAGGCCGACCCGCCCACGCTGCGCGTCGCGCGCGACCTGCAGACGATCGTCGCGAAGTCGATGGAGAAGGACGCGGCCGGCCGCTACGCGAGCGCCGCCGCCTTCGCCGACGACCTCCAGCGCTTCCTCGACGGCCGCCCCATCGAGGCCCGCCCGATCAGCGTCGCGGGGCGCGCCGCGAAGTGGATCCGCCGCAACCGCGCCGTCTCCTCCGTCGCCGCGCTGCTCGTCGCCGCGGGAGCGGTGCTGGCGGTCACGGGCGGAAAGCTCCGGCAGACCAGCGCCGCGCTCGAGGAGCGCGAGAAGGAGGAGCGGCAACGGACGGAGCGGCGCGCGCGCGCCCTTCCGCACACGACCAGCGCTGCCCGGCACCTCGAGACCGCCGGCCAGGTCCTCTTCCAGAAGGGGGCCACGCTCGCGCAGATGCGGTCGATGCTCGACCAGGCGCTCGGCGACATCGCGCGCGCGCTGGCCGAGGACGAGGGCTTGGCGGAGGCGTTCTACCTTCGGGGGCGCGCCCGCCGCCTCGCCGGCGAGCCCGGCGAAGCCCTCGCCGACCTCACCCGCGCCCTGGAGCTGGAGCCCGGCCACGTCGGAGCCCGGCTCGAACGCTTCCACCTGCGCATCGAGAGGCTCCGGCAGGGCGCCGCGGACCCGTCCGCGCCCGGCGATCACTTCGAGGACGACATCCGCGCGCTGGAGGGCTCCCCGGTGCTCACGCCGGATCAGCGCGACGTCGCGGCGGTCTACATCGCGTACGGCCGCCGGCGGTTCGAGCAGTGCATCGGCCTGCTGGACGTCCTCATCGTCCGGAGCCCGGCACGTCCGGACCTCTACATGATGCGCGGCTTCGCCCGGGGCATCGTGGCGGCCAACCCGGCGGTGGCGGAGCAGGACTACCGTGAGGCGGTCGAGCGGAAGCCCGGCTACTTCGAGGCCTGGTACGAGCTGGGCCACATCCTCGAGACCCGGAAGTCCGACGCGGAAGCGGCCGCCGCCTGCTACGAACGCAGCCTCGCGGTGCACCCGGGATACGTGCCCGCCGCCTTCCGCCTGGCCGCCGTGCGCCGCGCGCAATCGAGGTCCGCCCTTGCGATCGATCTCTTCGACCGGCTCGCCCGGGAGCGACCCTCCGACGCAGGGATCGTCCTGTTGCGCGGCGCCTCCCGGCTGGAGTCGGGGACGTTCGCGGACGCGCTGGCGGACTTCGACGAGGCCCTGAGAATGGAGACGCGGAGCGACGCGAAGCTCCACCGTGCCGTCTGCCTGATGATGCTCGACCGCAACAGCGAGGCCGAGGAAGCGCTCGCGGGCCTGGTCGAGGATCGGGCCTGGGGCGCGCAGGCGCTCATGAACCGGGCGGTCCTGCGCACCGTCGTGCATCGGGACATCGAGGGGGCCCTCAAGGATTACGAAGCCGCCCTGAAGCTGAGGCCCCGCGACCCGGCGACGATCCTCCACAACCGCGCGCTCACGCAGCTTGTCGCCGGGCGGGGCGGAGAGGCCCTCGCCGACCTGGATGCCGCGCTCGCCGCGCGCGACTGCACGCCGTGGCGCCTCCTGCGCTCCGGCGTGAACTTCGCGAGGGGCGACTTCAGCGGCGCCAGCGTCGATTTCCACGAGCTCATGAGGCGCGACCGCACGAACGTGGTCCTCGTGACGAACCTGGGAAGCTGGCTGGCCACCCGCGACGAGCGCAAGGGCGCGGAGGCGCTGGAGGCGGTCGACAAGTACGTGGCGACGCTCGGGCCGCGCGCGTCGGGCCGCCGGTACCGGGTGTGCCTCTTCGCCGCCGCGGCGACGCGCGGACGCGCCTGGCTCGCGCTCGGCGACGCCGCCCGCGCCGAGGCGGACTTCACACGGTCCCTCGAGGTCGAGCGTCGGCAGCCCGAGGTCCTCCTCCTGCGCGCGCAGGCGCGGCGCCGGCTCGGGCGCGACGCCGAGGCGGACGCGGACGCGGCCCGTGCGCGCGAGATCGACGCCTCGATCGACGCGCAGAGCTTCCTCGGCTACGCCGTGTGGGACGGCGTGCACGAGGTCGCCATCGCCCACCGGTACCAGTTCGACGGCGCGCGTTCGGACGAGCGCGTCACGTCGCTGACCTGGACCGGCTTCACGCACGCGGCGCCCGTGACACGGCGCTGAGCGTCGACTATAATCCCGGCGATGAAGAGAGGGATCGCCGTCCTGCTGGCGGCGGCGCTCGCGGCCGGATGCCAGGGGAGCGCGAAGGGGTCGCGCCACATGCGGCCGGAGCTCGAGGCGCCCGCCGAGGCGTGGAAGGGCGTCGGCACGATCGTCGTCATGCCGCCCGACAACTGGACGAGCGACCTCGGCTTGGAGTACATCGGGTGGTACCGCGCCGTCATCAACGAGCTCGTGCGCGAGCGCGGCTACGCCGCCGTGCCGGTCGCCGAGGTCAACCGCTTCATGCTCAGCAACAAGTTCGCCCTCGGCGGCGAGGTGCGCCTGTACGGCGTCGACGAGCTCGCCAGGACGTTCAAGGCCGACGCCGTGATGTACTGGAACATCACCGCCGGCGGGCCGGTGCTCGAGATCTTCATCGACAAGGCCGACGGCACGAAGCTCTGGAGCAGCGGCGAGGTCCGGCTCAAGCTCAAGTTCAACGCCTACCCGAGCGGCGGCTACCACGGGAGCGACGACGAGTTCGCGATGGTGCTCGGCGACATCGTGCGGCGCCTGCCGGGGAGGCAGCCGTGAGAATCGCCGCGCTCCTGCTCGCCGCGGCCGCCGCCGCGGGCTGCAAGTCGACGATGGACCGCGCGCCGTCGACGTGGTACCCCTCCGCGGAAGTCGTCTGCTGGAACGCGCGCTGCCCGAACTGCCGCGGAACGGCCGCCGTCGGATGCGGCCCCTGCCGCGCGAAGGGCGAAGTCCCGTGCGACCAGTGCCGCGACGGCAAGGAGAAGTGCGGCACGTGCGGCGGCGACGGCAAGAAGGACGGCAAGAAGTGCAAGAGCTGCGACGGCGCCGGCATCCGCGCGTGCTCCACGTGCGGCGGCGACCGCATGATGACGTGCAAGCGCTGCAGCGGCCACGGCCAGCTCACCTGCCTGCGGCCGATCCGCATCAGCGAGCCGGCGCCCGGCCCCGAGGACACGTGGCCGATGCCCCCACCGAAGTAGCGGTTCACACGTTACACGTTCGCCCCCCCCCCGAGTTTCTGCGCCTGCCGCGACCGTTCGATCCACCGAAGTCAATGAACGCGAGCCGCTTGCGCTCAGCACGAATTCCAGACCGATTCCACGCGGACTTTTGGCGCCCACGCGAACAGCAGAGCGTGGGGACGATGAAGGAGTTCGAGGACCTGGAAATCTGGCGCGACGCGCGCGCGCTGACGAGCTTCCTGTACGGAGCGACTCGCGGTGCCGCCTTCGCGCGCGATCCGGTGGTTGACACGTTTGCTCGTTACACGTTGCCCGTTGGACTGACGTGGTAACGGTTAACGTGCAACGTGCAACGTGCAACGTGGTAACGTGTAACGTGGTGGAGAAGAGGTGGGAATTCGCGCCGCGCGAACCGGCGCTCGAGTCGCGGCTCGCCCGCGGACTCCGCGTGTCGCCCGTCACCGCCCAGCTCCTCGTCGCCCGCGGCGTGCGCGACCTCGTGGCCGGCGGCGCCTTCCTCCGCCCCGCGCTCGACTCCCTCCACGACCCCAAGGGCCTGGACAACATGCCCGCCGCCGTCGCGCGCGCCGAGGCCGCCCTCCGCGCGAACGAGCGCATCGGCGTCTTCGGCGACTACGACGTCGACGGCATCTCCGCGTCGGCCATCCTCCACAATTTCTTCCGCCTCCTCGGGCGCGACATCCACGTCCGCATCCCCCACCGCGTGACCGACGGCTACGGGCTCAGCATCGCCGCCGTCGACGAGTTCGCCGCGGCGGGCGTCAGGCTCATGATCACCGTCGACTGCGGCACCGCGAACCGCGTCGAGATCGCGCACGCGCGCGCCCGCGGCATCGACACGATCGTCCTCGACCACCACGAGCCGCCCGCCCAGCTCCCCGACGCCTGCGCCATCGTCAACACGAAGCTCCCCGGCTCGACGTATCCGTTCCGCGGCCTCTGCTCGGCCGGGCTCGCCTTCAAGTTCGCGTGGGCCCTCTCGGGCGGGCTGGCGCAGTCGATGAAGCACCGCGCGGACTTCCACGCGTTCCTCCTCGACGCCATGGGGCTCGTCGCGCTCGGCACCGTCGCCGACGTGTCGCCGCTGGTGGGCGAGAACCGCGTGCTCGTGAGGTACGGCCTCGACGCGCTGCGCGGGTGCGGGAACCCCGGCCTGCGCGCGCTCGTCGAGAAGGCGCGGCTCGAGGACCGGGCGCTCGATACGGAGGACATCAGCTTCCGGCTCGCGCCGCGGCTCAACGCGCTCGGCCGCCTCGGGACCGCGCGGGACGCGTTCGAGCTGCTCACGACGACCGACGGCGCGCGGATCGCGCAGATCCTGGAGCTGCTGGAGTCGTCCAACCGCACCCGCCGCGACATCGAGCACCGCATCTTCGAGGAGGCGCGCGCGCGGGTGGACAGCGAGCGCGTGATCGTCGTGTCCGATCCCGGCTGGCACGTCGGCGTCGTCGGCATCGTCGCGGCGCGGCTCGTGGACGAGTTCGGGCGGCCCGCGTTCGTGCTGGCGCAGGAGGGGGATCTGGCGCGCGGGTCGGGGAGGTCGGTCGAGGGATTCGCGCTCCACGAGGCGCTTGCGTCGTGCCGCGAGCTGCTCGTGTCCGGCGGCGGGCACGCGCGCGCGGCGGGGCTCTCGCTGCGCGTGTCGGAGCTGGACCGCTTCCGCGAGCGCATCAACGCGGTCGCGGCGGAAACGATGCCGGACGGCCCGCCGCGGCCGGTCCTGCGGATCGACGACGAGGTGCCGCTGGCGCACATGACGCGCGCGGTGGTGCGCGAGGCGGGGATGCTCGCGCCGTACGGCGAGGCCAACCCGCCGCCGCTGTTCGTCGCGTCGCACGTGCGGGTGGCGGGCCATCCGCGGCTCATGGGGAAGAAGAACGCGCACCTGTCGTTCTACGCGTCGCAGGACGGCGGGCCGGCGCTCAGGGCGGTCGCCTTCGACGCGGGCCACCTCTATGACGCGGTCGCCGGTGCGCAGACGCTTTCGCTCGCGTTCACGCCGCAGGTCAACGGCTGGGGCGGCCGCGAGGAGGTCGAGCTCCTCGTGCAGGATGTCAAGCTCGTGTAAGGGCGAATCTCGAATCTCGAATTCCGAATCTCGGGGGAAGCGCCGTCGACGGAGGGCGCCCGCAATTCGAGATTCGAGATTCGAGATTCGTGCTACCATCGCCGCACTTGCAAAGGGCTCGCGCATGAAGATCGGCGTCCTCACCGGCGGCGGAGACTGCCCCGGCCTCAACGCGGTCATCCGCGCCATCGTCAAGAGGGCGGAGAGGAACGGCGACTCCGTCCTCGGCATCAAGAACGGCTGGGCCGGCCTCGCCGGCGGGCTCGTCGAGCCGCTCACCGACTTCTCCGTCATCGGCATCCTGCCGCGCGGCGGCACCATCCTCGGCACGTCGCGCACCAACCCGTTCAAGTCGCAGGAGTCGGTCCAGAAGTGCCAGGCGAACTTCAAGCGCTACGCCCTCGACGGCATCGTCGCCATCGGCGGCGAGGACACCCTCGGCGTCGCGCGCCGCTTCCACGACATCGGCCTGCCGGTCGTCGGCTGCCCGAAGACGATCGACAACGACCTGCCCGGCACCGACCAGACGTTCGGCTTCGACACCGCCGTCAACATCGCCATGGAGGCGATCGACCGCCTCCACTCCACCGCCGAGAGCCATCACCGCATCATGGTCGTCGAAGTGATGGGCCGCGAGAGCGGATGGATCGCCACCGTCGCCGGCATCGCCGGCGGCGCCGACTACGTCGTCGTGCCCGAGGAGCCGTACGACGTCGCGGAGATCGCGCGCGTCCTCAAGCGGCGGCACGACCGCGGCAAGGGGTTCTCGATCGTCGTCGTCGCGGAGGGCGCCGTCCCGAAGGGCGGCCGCGCCGTCACGCAGGACGACAGCCTCGACGAGTTCGGCCACGTGCGGCTCGGCGGCGTCGGCTCGATCATCGCGCGCGATCTCCAGCAGCACACCGGCATCGAGACGCGCGTCACGATGCTCGGCTACGTCCAGCGCGGCGGCACGCCGAGCGCGCTCGACCGCGTGCTGGCGACCCGCTACGGCCTGCGCGCGTACGACCTCGTGAAGGCGAAGAAGTTCGGCCGCATGGTGTCGCTGCAGGGCCTGAAGGTGACCGACGTGCCGCTGCCGGACGCCGAGGCGGGCAAGCGGACGCTCGACATGGAGCTCTACCGGGACGCCGAGGTGTTCTTCGGCTAAGGGGGCGAATCTCGAATGACGAATCACGAATCTCGGGAGAACTGCGCCGCCGGAGTGCCTGCGGTCATTCGAGATTCGAGATTCGAGATCCGCGCACTTCTTGCGGCCGCCCTCTGCGCCGGCCTCCTCCTCCTCCGCGCGCCCGACGAGCACTTCACGTCGACCTTCTCGATCGCCTGCATGGACCCGGAGTCGAAGGACTTCGGCGTCGCCGTCTGCACCCTCCCCCCGCGCGTCGGCAACATCGTCCCGTGGGCGAAAGCCGGCGTCGGCGCCGTCGCCACCCAGGCGTGGACCAACGGCGGCTTCGGCCCGCGCGGCCTCGACCTCCTCGCCGCCGGCAAGTCGGCGCAGGAGACGATCGACGCGCTGCTGAAGGACGACGCCAACCGCGAGTCGCGCCAGATCGGCGTCATCGACACGAAGGGCGAGGTCGCCGCCTTCTCCGGCAAGCGCTGCCAGGCGTGGGCCGGCTCGAAGCAGGGGAAGCACTTCACGATCCAGGGCAACATCCTCGTCTCCGAAGAGACCGTCAACGCCATGGCGAAGGCGTTCGAGGAGACGAAGGGCCCTCTCGCCGAACGCATGATGCGCGCGCTCGAGGCGGGCCACGCGGCGGGCGGGGACAAGCGCGGCCACTCGTCGGCGGCGCTCCTCGTCGTGCGTGCCGACATCGGCGGCATGAAGGGCTACGACCGCAGGGTCGACCTGCGCGTCGACGAGCACGCGCACCCGATCAAGGAGCTCCGACGGCTGCTCTCGGGGCGCGGCCGCCTCGGCGACCGCGTGCTGGAGCGCCCGCACGGACGCGACGTGCTGGAGCTGACGCGCAAGCTCAAGGAGGCGGGCTACCTCGACGCCGAGAGCGACGTCTTCACCGACCGCGTCGCCGACGCGGTGCGCCGCGCGCGCAAGGACGCCGGATTGAAGGACGGCGAATCGGTCGACGACGCCGTGCTCGCGGCGCTCGCGAAGCCGCGCGAGCCGCTCAAGGTCGGCGCCGCGAAAGTCGAGATCACCCCGGTCGTCGAGCCGTTCGAGGACAAGGACGGCGACAAGCGGCGCGACAAGGACGAGCCGTTCGAGGACAAAAACGGCAACGAGAAGTACGACCCGGTCTGGATGGCGGGGTTCGGGCAGGGGCGCGCCGCGTTCGAAGTCCACGACCCGCTCTGGGCGCGCGCGGTCGTCTTCGAGAAGGGCGCCGAGCGCGCGCTCGTCGTGTCGCTCGACCTCGTCGGCATGCTCCACATGCGCGTGAAGGCGCTCAAGGCGCGCATCGAGAAGGAGACCGGCATCGCGGCCGACCGCACGATCGTCTCGTGCACGCACACGCACGCCGGGCCCGACACGATCGGCATGTGGGGCGCGCTGCTGCTGAGCGGGCTCGACCCCGCCTACCTGAAGTCGCTCGAGGAGCGGATCGTCGAGTGCGTGAAGAAGGCGCTCGAGGCGCGCGTGCCGGCGACGATCGCGTGCGGGAAGGCGGAGGCGCCGGCGGGCGTGCTCAAGGACACGCGCGCGCCCGACGTGCGCAATCCGGTGCTCGGCGCGCTCGTCGCGTGGAACGAGAGGAACCAGCCGGTCGCGGTGCTCGCGAACTTCGCCATGCACCCCGAGGCGATGATGGGCAGGAACGTGGCGGTCTCGAGCGACTACCCCCACTACCTGCGCGAGGCGCTCGAGAAGGAGTTCGCGGGCGCCGTCGCCGTCTACCTGCAGGCGGACTGCGGCGGGATGCAGACGCCCGACGTGAAGGAGCGCACGTGGGAGGAGACGCGGCGCGTCGGGGAGGCGCTCGCGGCCACCACGAAGGCGGCGCTCTCGGGCGCGGCGCCGTTCGCGGTCGGGTCGATCAAAGCGGCGCGCGCGCCGCTCTCGTTCCCGCTGGAGAACAAGCGCTTCCAGACGGCGATGAAGGCCGGCATCTTCGGCGACCCCGGCGACGCGATCACGACCGACGCGGAGGGGCGCACGCGGGTGGCGAGCGAGATCGTCGCGATCCGCGTCGGGGACGCCGTGTTCCTGTCGTGTCCGGGCGAGGCGCTGCCGGAGGTCGGCCGCGAGCTCTTCGCCGCGATCGACGCGAAGCACCGCTTCCTGCTCGGGCTCGGCAACGACGAGGTCGGCTACATCCTCCCGAAGGAGGACTTCGACCCGAAGAAGTACGAGGAGTCGATGTCGCTCGGGCCGGAGACGGCGCCCGTGCTGCTCGAGGCGGTGCGCAAGCTGCTCAAGGGGTTCTAGATGGCCGCGAAGATCGACAAGGTGACCATCGCCGTCAAGAACATGGACGCGATGGCGGCCTTCTACACGAAGGCGCTCGGGGCGGAGCTGAAGAAGATCGGCCCCACGGTCACCGGCAGGCTCGGCGACGTCAAACTGCTGCTCTGCCCCCGGGAGATCGCCGGAGTGACGGCCGAGCAGAACACGATCCAGCTCCGCTTCGTCGTGCGCGACCTCGCAAAGACGATGACGGCGGCGCTCGACGCCGGCGGGGAGAAGATCGACGACGTCAGCGTCCGCGACCCCGACGGCAACTCGATCGAGTTCGCGGAGGAGTAAGGACGCTCCGCGCGGTGCCGCGTAACCGCGAATCGCGCCCCCTTCTCATCAGGGCATGGAAGCGTGGGAGCTTGCGGCGAGCGCGCGCCGGCGCCAGGAAGCGGGCGACCTCGACGGCGCCATGAGGGACGTCGAGGCGGCGCTCCGCCTCGACCGCCGCCACGCGGAGGCGATCCACGTCCGCGCCCACATCTGGCGCGACCGCGGCCGGCTCTGGCGGTCGATCTTCGACTTCAGGCGCGCGGCCCGGCTGGCCCCGACCGACTTCCGCAACTTCTACTGACGCGCCGTCGCGCGCCGGCTGCGGCGCGACTGGGGAGGCGCGCTCCGCGACTGCGACCGCGCGCTCGAGCTGAGCCCGTCGTCAGCGCCCGCCCTCAAGTACCGCGGCTTCCTCAGGCTCGAGCTCGCCCGCTACGAAGAGGCGATCGCCGACTACGATGCGGCGCTCCGCAGCGACGCCGGACTCTGGGAGGCGGCGCACGACCGCGGCCTCTGCCGCGAACGCCAGGGCGACCTCCTCGGAGCGATCGAGGACTACACGCTCGCGCTCACGATCAAGCCTGACGCGGCGCACGCGTTCCGCAGCCGCGCGGGGGCGCGGCGCGCGCTGGGCGACGTGGAGGCCGCGATCGCCGACTGGAGCGAGGCGATCCGGATCGAGCCGACGGCGTGGGCCTGCATCCGCCGCGGCGAAGCGCGCGTCGGCCTCGCGGAGCTATCCGCCGCGCTCGACGACTTCACGCGGGCGATCGAGCTCGACCCGCGGCTGCCCGACGCGTATCTGGCCCGGGCGCGGCTGCGCCCGACGGTCGGCGACCTCGAGCGCGCGCTCGCGGTCGCGCCGCGCGGCTGGGAGGGCCGGAGCGAAGCGGAGGCGGAGCTGCGCTGCCTGCGGCGGATCACGGCATAAGCGAAACCCGCGCCGGACGGCCACCATATTGGGTGCGTAGGTGGGTTGTGAGAATCGTGATCGCCGCCGCGCTGTTGTGCGCCGCCGCCGGCGCGTCTGTCGTAATAGCGACGGCCGCGCCTGCGGTCGAAGTCATCGATGAACCCGGGGCCGGACCGCCGGCCGTTGGTGCCGGGGGTGCCGCGCCGCAGGAGGCGGCGATGCGCGTCGAGCCGTGCGCGCATTACGACGGCCGTTGGGAGCGGCATGATCTCGTCGCCTTCGCGTGCCACGAGAGCGACTTCTGGGAGACCGCGAGCGCGCTCAAGCGGGATGCGGAAGCGGTCCGCTCCGCGCTCCGCGGCGGCGAACCCGCGTACGTCTACCTTCTGTGGGGATGGATCGACGATCCCGCCGACTTGCGGCTGCGCACCCGCGTATCCGTCTCGCACGGGTCCCGCGGCGTCGAAATCCGCCTGCGGCCACACCCCGTCGAGACCGTCGCGGTCACGACGCCGGCAACCTATGTCGGCTTCCGCGTCCCGCTCGGCGTCCTGCCTCCCGGCGAGCACCGGGTGACCATCGTAGAGGAGGACGGGAGCGAGCGCACGGAGACGTTCACCGTCGGAGGAGGCTAGGATCAAGTCGCACGTTTCATGTCGTCGATCGTCGGCCGTCCACCGTCCCGCGAGCCGCAAGCGCACGTGAGACGGGGCCACGACAGACGACGGAGAACGGGCGACGACATGAAGCGTGATACGTGAAACGTGCGACCTGCAGGCTGCCCCTCTTTCAACAGCCTGCTAGCGCATCACGGCTTGAGCGACCGGATCCGCTCCTCGGCCTTCGTTCGCAGCGGCCACTCGCGGGGGGCGAGCCGCAGGGCTTTCCCGAGGTCCTCGATCGCGCCCGGGCGGTCGTCCCGCTGCGCTCGCAGCTCCCCCCGCATGTAGAGGCCGTCGAGGTGCTCGGGCGAGCGCTTCACCAACTCGTCGAGATCCTCCATCGCGCCGGCGACGTCGCCCCCCTCGTAGCGCGCGAGGGCCCGGTTGTACCGGAGGTCCGGCAGGTCCGGCCTGAGCTTCAGCGCCGCGTCCAGATCGGCGCGCGCCCCCGCGGGATCTCCCCGCTGCGCCCGGAGGCGCCCGCGCAGCCCGAGCGTCTCCGCGATGGCGCCGAGCGCGATCGACGTGTTGGCGTCGGCGAGCGCTCCGTCCCTGTCGCCCCGCGCGTCGCGCGCGAGCGCGCGGGCGAGCCACGAGACCGGATCGCCCGGCGCGTGCTGCACCGCCTCCTCCGCGTCGGCGCGCGCCCCCTCCATGTCGCGCCGCGCGTACCGCACGAGCGCCCGCCGCGCGCGCGACGGGCCGTGCGCCGGGTCGACGGCGACGGCCGCGTCGAGGTCGGCCATCTCACCGTCGCGGTCCCCGGCCCGGGCGCGCACGCGCGACCGCTGCCACAGCGCCATCGCCGAGCGCGGGGCGAGCCGGACCACCTCGTCGAAGTCGGCGCGCGCCCCCGCCAGATCGCCGCGCATCTCGCGCAGCCCGGCGCGGTTGAAGTACGGCCACGCGTAGCCGGGATCGATCTCGATCGCCGCGGTGTAGTCGGCCTCCGCCCCGGCCCCGTCGCCCAGGTTCCCGCGCTCGTTCCCCCGGTTCAGGAACGCCTCCATGAAGCGCGGATGCGCCGCGAGCGCGTGCGTGAGGTCGTCGATGGCGCCCTTGCGGTCACCGAGCGTGACTTTCGCCATCGCGCGCGTGAAGAGCGCGAGCGCGAACTTCGGACGCCGCGCGACCGCCTTGTCGAGCCACTCGATCTCCTCCTTCGGCGAGTCCGCGCTCATGGAGCGCAGCCAGTGGAAGTCCTCGATGCCGTCGCGCCCCGCGAACTGCGCGAGCCCGTCGTCCACGATCGGGATGAACCGCTTCGCGTCCTTGTCCACGACCGCCCGCATCGCGGCGGCGAGCGCGCGATCGACGTCGCTGTCGAGCGCCGCGCTCCGCGCCATCGCGGCGTCGAGCAGCTTCGCGCCCTCCCGGGCCTTCTCCTTCGCCTGCGCCCCGCGCGGGCCGGCGAGCACGTCGTGCGGCGTTCCGCGATCGTCGGAGGCGTGAAGCGTCCACAGGTACGAGCGCTCCACCAGCAGCCGCCCGAGGCGGTACTGCGCGGGCGCGAACGAGGGATCGAGCTGCAGCGCGCGCCGCCAGGACGACTCCGCGCGGTCGTCCCACGCGCGCAGCTGCCAGGCGACGCCGGCGAGGTGGTGCGCCATCGCGAGATCGGGCGCCACCGCGAGCACCTTGTCGATCCCCTCCTGCGCCCGCGTGACGCGGAGGCGCATCGCCTGCGGGTCCTCGTCCGTGTAGAGCGAGCGCGCCGCCTCCCCCAGGGGCACGCGCGCCTCCTCGAGCGCCGCGAACGCCGCCTCGCGGTGCGACGCCCGCTCCGCCCGCCTCAGGAGCTCCGCGTTGACGCGGTCGAAGGCCGCCTGCGCGTCGGCGCCGAGGTCCAGCGCCCGGAGGTACGCGTCGCGCGCGTCGACGAGGCGGCCGGCCGACTCCATCCGTCCCCCCTGCTCCATCGCGGTCCGGAAGCGGCTCGACCGGTCGATCGCGCGCCACCCGATCCAGCACGCCGCGAGCGCGACCGCGGCGGCCGTCGGCAGGAGGGCGGCGCGGTGCCGCGCGGCGAATTTCCGCGCGCGATAGGCGAGCGACGGCGGATGCGCGAGGATCACGCGCCCCTCGAGCCAGCGCGTCAGGTCGTCGGCCAGCTCGCGCGCAGTCGCGTACCGCTGCTGCGGCTCCTTCGCGAGGCACTTCATCACGATCGTCTCGAGGTCGCGCTGGAGGTCGGGCCGCACGGCGCGCGGCGGCCGCGGGTCGGCCGTCACGACGTTCACGAGGACCTCGACGGCGTCGTCGCCCGTGTGCGGAGTGCGGTCGGTCAGCAGCTCGTAGAGCGTCGCGCCGAGGCCGTACACGTCGGTGCGCGCGTCCGCCAGGTGGCCCTGCCCGCGCGCCTGCTCCGGCGCCATGTAGGCGGGCGTGCCGAGCACCATGCCGGAGACGGAGAGCGCCGCGCCGACGGCCGGATGGCGGGCGAGCCCGAAGTCGGTGACGAAGACCCGCTGCGTCGCCAGCTCCACCAGCATGTTGTGCGGCTTGAGATCGCGGTGGATGATGCCGCGCTCGTGGGCGTGATGCACGCCGAGCGCGGCGTCGCGCACGAGCTCGGCGAGGAGCCGGCGGTCGCCGCGGGGGATGTGCGCCAGCGACACGCCCTCGATGAACTGCATCGCGATGTGATCGTCCTGGGCGTCGTAGACCGCCGCGATGTTCGAGTGCGAGAGCCGCGCCGCCGCCTGCGCCTCGCGCCGGAAGCGCGCGCGATCGCCGGCGTCGCCCCCCTTGAGAAACTTGAGCGCGACCCAGCGCTGGAGCTGCGTGTCCCAGGCCTTCCATACCTCGCCCATGCCCCCTTCGCCCACCTTGGCGGCCTTGACGTAGCGCCCGACGCGCTCGCCCGGCGGCACGCCGGGGCCGCCCGCGCCGGGGGACGGGCCGAGCGTCGGCGCCTCGGTCATGGGCGTCCCTTCCACGCGCGGTTCACCCGGCTCGTCAGCACGTGGTCCTCCCAGCGGCCGGCGATGAGCAGGTACTCCCGCGCGCGCCCCTCGATGCGGAAGCCGAGACGCCGCAGCACGCGACCGCTCCGCCGGTTGCGCGGCATGTAGTTCGCCATCACGCGGTGCATCTTGAGCGGGCCGAACGCGTGCGCGATGGCCGCGCCGACCGCCTCGGTCATGTACCCCTTCCCCTGCTCGCGCGCGTCGATCGAGTAGCCGAGGTGGCACGCCTGGAACGCGCCGCGCACGAAGTTGCCGAAGTTCACCATCCCGATGATCCGGTCGGGCTCGCCCCGCTTGAAGACGAAGAGGCGAAGCGACCGGTCCTGGCGGTGCTCCCGCAGGCTGTCGCGCACCTTCTTCCGCCAGAACGCGGCGGTGAGGGGAGGGCGCTTCGGCGACCACGGCGCGAGGTGCCGCCGGTTGCGCCGCCAGAAGTCGATGATCGCGGGCACGTCGGCCGGGCGCGCCAGCCGGAGGACGATCCGTCGCCCTTCGATCAGCAGCGGGGGCTTCATGGGCGCCCGATGATACAATCAGCGGCATGAACACGCTTCTTCTTGCCGCCGCGCTGCTCGCGCAGGGCGACGCCGCCCGCGCGACGGAGATCCTGAGGGCCGCGTCCGACGCGCTCAAGGATGCGACCGCCCTGCGCCTGCAGAAGACCATGATCACCGAGGGCTATGAGGGGAAGAACGAGATCGAACTCGCGGTGAGGCGGCCGAATCTCGTCCGTATGACGCTGAAGCCCGACGATTTGCTCGACGTGCTCGACGGCAAGACGTGCTGGAGCTACGTGAAGGAGTCGAACGAGTACATGAAGTATCCGCAGGAGGAGGCGGCGGCCGGCCGGTACCTCGGCCCGCTCGGCGCGATCTTCCTGAAGCGCGACGGGCCGTCGCTCCTGGCGGACGCGAAGGACGTGTCGGTGAAGAGGGAGAAGATCGGCGACGCCGAGTGCGACGTCATCCGGTGGACGGAGAAGAAGGGGCAGGTCGCCGTCGAGTGGGCGCTCTGGTTCGACGCGAAGAGGCAGCTGCGGCGGTCGGTCGAGAAGGCGGCGGGGGAGGACCTCAACTTCCGCCAGACGGTCGACATCGCCTCGCTTGAGGCCGATCCCAGGCTGCCGGACGACGCGTTCACGTTCGTACCGCCGAAGGACGCGAAGGAGGCGAGGCCGGGCGAGGACCTCGACAAGTCGCTCCTGGCGGAGGGCGCCGCGGCGCCCGACTTCAAGGCGGCGGACGTCGACGGCAAGGAGGTGACGCTCTCGTCGTTCAAGGGAAAGACGGTGCTCCTCAACTTCTGGTTCTACAACTGAGGGGCGTGCCGTGAGGAGTTTCCTCACCTTCAAAAGCTGGCGGACGATTTCAGCGGGCGGGGCGTGGTCGTGCTGGCGGTGAACATGCGCGACACCGCGGAGAAGGTCCGGAAGTACTTCGAAAAGAGCGGCTTCACGTTCAAGCCCGTGATGCAGAAGGCCGACGAGGTCAGCAGGCAGTACGGCGTGAGGGCGTATCCGACGAACTACGTGATCGGCGCCGACGGAAAGATCGTGCACCGCTCGGTGAGCTACGACGAGGATGCGCTCAAGGCAGCGCTGGAGAAGGCGGCGCCGAGGAAGAAATAGACTCGATCGCCTCGCGCATCGCTTCGAGCGGGAGGTCGTGCAGGGACTGCTGCAACACGGCCGCCTTCATGAGGCCGGTCTGTTGACCGTCGCGAGCGTTTCCGTGCGCGCCCCGATGAAGAGCTCCCCTTCCGGGAAGAGCCACACGTCGCACGGCTTCTTGCCGCGGGGACGGGCGCGCTGATCGAAGATCGCGTAGTCGACCGTCCCGAACGCCAGCGAGCGCGCCCGCTCCTTGAAGAGCGCGCGCACAAGGGACGACTTGCCGACGCCCTTGCACCCGACGAGGGCGACGTTGCGCTCTTTGAGGATGAACTGCAGCGCGCCGGGGCCGAACGGAAGCTGGCCAAACCAGACGGTCGGCTCGGGCGGCGGCTCCATCACCTTCTCGATCTCGCAGCGGATCCGCTTGATGTCGACGTTGAGGCTCATGAGCACGTCGGCGCCGCTCCCCTCCTGCACGATGCCGAGCAGGATGTGCTCCGTGTCGATGAACGCGCAGTTGAGCCGCTGCGCCTCCTGGCGCGCGAGACCCATCACCCGGTGAGCCGTGTCGTCGAACTTCATGAACTAATGATACACGGTCGCACGCTTACCGGAGATAGTCGCGCAGATCCCGCGCCCCCTGCGGCGGCACCTTCGACGCCGCGTCCCCCGGATCCGCCAGCGCGAACCCGACCGCGAACGGGAACCTCCCCTCCGGCGCGTTCTGCGTGTAGCGCCCCTCGCCCCGGAACTGCCCCTTCGCGACCACATCGAAGCGCGCGAGCTTCCCGTCCTTCGCCTCGACGAACCCCGCCACCGCCGCCTCGAACCCGCGGTCGCCCGACGCCGTCTCCAGCCGCACCTTCCCCGCGAGCCTGCCCCCCTCGAGCTTGAGCGACAGCTCCTTCACCTCGTCCGCGGCCCACATCGGCGGCTCGCCGCGCGTGTTGTCGATGAAGTGGAATCGCACCATCCGCCGCGCGAGGCTCTCCGGCATTCCCCCTTTCTCCAGGGCCAGGACCTCGTCCCTGCGGATCCACAGGTGATCGCGGCCGAGCGACGTCTGGTACGCCTTCTCCCACGCGGTCTTCGGCTCGCCGTACCCGCCGAGCACTTTCGACGTGACGTCCACCACCGCCGCGCCCTCCGGCAGCGTCCGCTCGAACCGCGCGTCCGCCTTCCCGCGCTCGACCGCCGGCGCCTCGACGTCCGCCGCCGCTTCGAGCGCCTTCTTGAGCAGCGGCTTCACGCGGTCGGCGCTGCGGTGGTTCGTGTAGCCGACGAGCGTCCCGTCCGCGGTGAACGCGTAGAGCCCCTGCGTCGTCTCGTTCGGCTTGTTGCGCGGACCCTGGTGCGCGACCTTGCGGTAGAACTCCCCCTCCGCGTCCTTCTGGCGGTGCTGGTACCACTCGTCGACCGCGACCGTCACGAACTTCGCCCGCAGCAGCCCGACGATCTCCGCGTCCGCGAACATCGACGCCCGGTCGATGATGCCGTTGTTTCAGACGCACCCGAGCGGGTGCCCGTTCATCGACCACAGGAAGACCGGCTTCTTCTCGCGCGCCGCCGCCTCGCGCGCGTCGAGCACCGAGAGCTTCCACGGGATCGTCCGCCACGCCTCGTCTTTCGGCGGGCGCAGCTCGCGGTGGAGCGCGTCGAAGTCGATCTGCAGGAGGAGCGCGGAAACGATCGCGAGCATCGGCGACTATAATACGCGTGCCGATGGACGATCGTTCTCTCGCGGAGGCGTGCCGCCGCGGCGACCGCGCCGCGTGGGACGAATTCGTCTCGCAGTACACGCGCTTCATCGCGTTCGCGGCCCGCCGGCAGGTGCCCGACGAGCTCGTGCAGGACGTCGTGCAGAACGTCTTCATCGAGCTCCTCAAGGACGGACGCAAGGTGTGGGCGCGCTACGACCCGCGCTTCCGCATCACGACGTGGCTCGGGCTCATCGTCATGACCCAGGCGGACCGGCTGCGCCGCGGGAGGAAGCCTCCTCCGGACCGCGCGCCCGAGCTGGCGCAGGAGGTCGACTGCGAGTCGATCGAGCGCGTGCGCGGCGCGCTGTCCGCGCTGTCCGAGCGCGAGCGCCTCATGGTCGCGCTCTACTACTTCGACGGACTCTCGACGAAGGAGATTTCCGCCACGACCGGCGTGCCGGCCAACACGGTCGCCTCCCACCTCATGCGCGCGCGGGAGAAGCTGAAGGAAAAGCTGCAATGAACGGACGGCCCGGGGGCGATACCCCTATGGACATGTGCCTGAACGACGAAGCCCTCTGCGCGTACGCCGAAGGCCGCCGTGAGCCAGCCGTCGAAGGCCACCTCGCGTCGTGCGCCGAC
>Ga0187892_10001902_pt1 | contig 45031 bp, 29 predicted proteins | sample MA1701073metaG_FD_139345 | JGI IMG/M metagenome (GOLD analysis project Ga0187892, IMG submission 139345) | Bio-ooze microbial communities from a basaltic lava cave in the Kipuka Kanohina Cave System on the Island of Hawaii, USA - MA170107-3 metaG ...
CCCACCGGAGCTCGGCACCTACCCGTCGGTACGGTTCTCCACGCCCCAACGCTACTTCTCGACGCGCAACGACGGCGCTGCCGTCACAGGCAGGGCAGGCCCCGCGGACTACACCAACCGCGGCTTCTTCACTCAAGGCACGCTGCCCGGCGACTCTTCGTACGCGCTTCCGCCGCAATCACTGAGCGGTTCCGACGGATTTTCCGAGAAGCGTCGATCGTGTGTGGAGTTGCCCAACGCGCCGCCGCACCAAACCGTAACCTGCAAGCACTACACGCGCGTCGTACCCGACAACGTCGCGCCCGGCTACGCCGATCTGCTGCCGAGGGGATTCGAAGGCCCGAAGGTCCCGCTCACGTCCGAGAGTCTCTGGGCCAGCATCACCGAGCCCGGCGGCTATGCGGTTCGAACCGTGATGAGCCCCGAGGACTTGGCAGCGATGGGCAACCTCGTATTCGTGCGCGCGATCGGCTACACAACCGGCTTTCTCGACTTCTTCTTCCGCGGTCGGTTGAGGATCGAGCCGCCGCCCGGTGGCATCTATGCGATCCAGGACCATGCGGTGCCGCACTCGGTGGGCGGCGACCGCATCCCCTCCAAGGACGACGGCAGCGGCACTTTCGGTTTCACGAGGGTCCGTCTCGGCGTACAGAACGACACGCTGCAAACGGTGGCGTACTTGTGGAATCCGGTACGGGTCGCAACGTCAAACAGGACATGAAGCGCGATGTGCTGATCGGCAACCCCTGGAACGGCAAGCTCGTCGCGATCGCGCGCTACCATCGAAGCAAGTGCTATCGGCCGGACTTGCAGGGCGAGTACGCCTATCGCGTTCTACAAGGTGGCGGAACATCCATCTTCGTGCCCAATGGTTGCAACGCGGTGACCAATCGGACGTTGCCACCCGAAATCTCCGTCTCCGAACCGATCAGCATTGGAGACAACGGGGAAATTCCCGTCGTCGCGGGATCCGACTGTGCCAACATCAACAAGGGCGAGGCGGGCTCGCCTTGCGCGAGCAGCGCGGCACTCCTCGAGTTCGATTTCTCCGGTGACGCGATTCCGATCAACGCAACGGACCTGTTCATCCAGGTCGCGTACCGTGGCCCGATCGGCGAGGAGCTCGATGCCATCGCGGTCGGCTCGATCGATGTGCAGGAACCGAGCTACTACTCGATCGCGAACAACGCGGACTTCTACTACTACCAGAACCAGATCACGCCGTTCGACGACGTGCCGTTCCCGCCGCGTCCGCAGTCGCCGAACGCGAAGCATCTGACCGATGCGCTGGTCTGCGTCAACGGTCAGCGGATTGCGGCCGGCATCCCGGAGCCCGTCAACAACGCGCCCGGTCTCCTGCGCATCGCATTGATCCTCGGCAAAGGTGCGCACGACGTATCGGCGAAGGTCACGATCGGCGGGCGCACGGGATCATCCTCGACGACGCTCTTGGCGAATGTTCGGCAATCCGACAACGAAGCCGGGCCCAACATCACGATCGACCCCATGCGCTACTACCGGGATGCGGTGCTGGGTATGGAATCGGCCATCTTCATGCTGACCGATCCCGGCTCGTCAGCACCGCCTGCGGACGCTTTTGCGGAGCTGGGCACGAAACTCCCGGCGCTCGGAAGTGATAGAGGCGCCGGCTTGTCGTACCCGATGTCGGTCTCCTACCCGGTCACCGACGCGCGTTGCGGGGGGCCCTAGGCTCGGTCGACGCGCCACGCGCGACGATTCCCACAGGCGTGAAGCAGTGGGTGGGCGTCATCGTCCGAGGCTAGCCTGCGCCGCTCGCGTTCGTTGCCGGGGCACAACGACGAGCATTACTCCCCGTCCTCGAACCCCGAGCGAAACAGCACGCCGGAAACAGGCGCAAGCCCGCCGATCGTCGTCGCCCCGGTGTTGCCCGGATCGAGCCACGGCCGCACGCGCGTCGCATCGGTGCCGAGACCTTCCCAGGCGTGCGCGAGCTGGCCGTAGAGATCGTTCAACGACGCGTTGCTCGCGCCGCAGATCGAGGCGCCGCCGCTCAGCACGCCGACAAGACGCTGCGAGGCGTTGTAGAGCGGCGAGCCCGACGAGCCCGGCTCGGTCACGCTCGGCGGCACCGCGCCGGGCATCGGGAAGTTCGGGAGCAGCGGCGCGGGATTCGCCCATTGCACGAACCAGTGCACGTTCGCGGCGCGCGCGATGTTCCCGACCACGAGGTTCGTGTGCGAGAACGTGATGCGCTTTTCGTCGCCGTCGGGATGGTGGATCGACGCGCACGGCGACGCGGCCGAGCACTGTGCCGGCGTCGCGCCGCGATCCCAGCCGGCCCAGTAGAGGTTGTGCGCAGGATCGGCCGGATCGTCGAGCTCGACCAGCGTCGTGTCCGAGTACGGACCGCCGGCCGGCGGGTTCGGATCGCTCGGCGTCGCCGGGAACGGGTTCACGGTCGCGGCGCGGAACACCGCGCCCGAGTTGAATTGCGTGGTCGAACCGACGACTGCGCCCGAGCCGCTCGCGGCGCTGCCGGGCTGGCGGCAGGTCGGCGACTCGAAGTTCCAGATCGCGACCAGCGTCGCCGCGTTCGCCGCGGTGACCTGGCAGTGCGACGCGGTGATGAAGTACATGCGCCGGTCGTTCGCGGTGTTGTTGACGAGCGAGCCGGTGCAGAAGCGCGAGCCGCCGCGCGACATCGCGCCGACCGCACGCCGCACGGTCGACCAGGGGTCCGCGGCGGCGAGGCACATCGTGTCGGCGTTGCAGCTACCGGACTTCGCGCCCGCCGCGATTCGCCCGAAGCCGCGATAGCCCTGGCCGACCTGGCCGAGCACGAGCTCGACCGCGGCCCGCTCGCGCGGCGCGACGGTGAGCTCGAGCGTCGCCGCGGTGCCGAACACGGGCGGCGTCCAGAGCTCGCCGTGCGCTTCGTTGTCGTTCGCGTCGAACGATCGGAATTGCGGCTCACCGTCCGACGCGAGGATCGATAGCGTCGCCGAGCGCGGCAGCCGATACGCCGTGAAACCGAAATTGAGGTGCACCGCATCCGGCGCCTCGACCCGCCAGCGCCAGCGCAGGCGACCGTCGTCGCTCACGTCCCAAACACCCGCGTTCGCGGGCGAGACGTTCAGCGCGCGCGGTATCGCATAGCGCTGCGCGACCGGCTCGAACTTCTCGCGCGCATCCTCGGCGTTGAGCTTGGCGAAATCGAGCGGCGGCAGCCGCAGCGTCGGAACGTCGTCGGAACGCGCGACCGGCGCCGCGAAGGCGGTGACGAGAGCGAGCAGCAGCAACGGAGCGCAACGCATGTGTCGATCCTACGGCGCGCGCCGTTCCGCCGATGTGCGTGCCGTCACGCCGCGACGCTGGTGCGCCGCCGCTTCGGGAACCCCACCATGCGCTGCTGCTTCTCGTCCCAGAGCTTGCAGCTCAGGCTGCGCAGGCTCTGGCGGAACGTGAGCTTCGGTGCCGCGCGCAGCAGCGGGCTCGAAGCGTATGCGGCGCGCAGCCGGTAGTTCGGGATCCGCGTCGCGAGGTGGTGGATGTGGTGGTAGCCGATGTTGCCCGTGAACCAGTGGATCACCGGGGGCAGGTCGTAGAACGAGCTCCCCGCGATCGCGGCGCGGGTCGAATCCCAGTCCGCGCCGCGCGCCCAGTAGGCGTGCTCGAACTGGTGCTGCACGTAGAACAGCCAGACGCCGAGCACACCCGCGATCAGCACGATCGGCAGGTGCACGAACAGCACGACCTGCCAGCCGATCGTGTAGACGAGAATCGTGCCGACGACGAGCAGCGCGAGGTTGTTCCAGAGCACGCTCGCCCACTCCTTCTTCCACGACAACGGCAGATCGAACGGCAGGCGGTGCTTGATCACGAACTGGTAGAGCGGCCCGATGCCGAGCAGCACCGGGGCGCTGCGATAGAGCCGATAGCCGAGCCGCCCGAGCCGGGAAAGCGCTTCGTACTCGGCCACCGTCAGCGTGGTGACGTCGCCGAGCTCGCGCCGGTCGAGGTTGCCCGAGGTGCCGTGGTGTACCGCGTGGGTCTTCTTCCAGTAGCCGTACGGGAACAGCGTCAGCAGGCCGAGCGCACGCCCGACCGCGTCGTTGAGGCGGCGGCTCGAGAAATACGAGCCGTGGCCGCAATCGTGCTGGATGATGAAGATCCGGACGTACAGCCCGGCGGTCGGCACCGCGAGCAGCAAGGTCGCGAGCAGGCTCCACTGCACCGTGAACGCCATCAGCGCCCACAGTGCGAAGAACGCCGGGAGCGTGTTGAGGAGCTGCAGCACGGCACTGCGGTCGCACGGGCGCGCGAACTCGTCGCAAAGCTGGCGCAGCGTCGGCTCGGGTCGAACAGGGGATGCGGCGGTCACGGGATCTCGGCTCCGGAAGATGCAACAGGTACGTGCGTTAGGCGCGAATTCGCCCAGCATCGCACGTCCATGTTGCCTTTTCGTTGGATAGGGGGTCTAAGCGCCGTCACGCGGCCGCGCGCGCCTCGATCGGGTTGCGCCAGCGCGCCATGAGCTCGTCGCGCCGCGCGAGCGCCTTCGCGAGGTGTGTTTCCTTGACGTGACCGTAGCCGCGGATCTGCTCCGGCACCGACGCGAGCTCGAGCGCGAGCGCGTGGTTCTCGCGCGTGAGCCCGGCCACGAGCTCGTCGACCAGCGCCGCGTAGTCGGCGACGAGCTTGCGCTCGCCACGCCGCTCCGCGGTGTAGCCGAACGGATCGAGCGCGGTACCGCGCAGGCCCTTCAGCTTCGCGAGCAGCGCGAACCCGTGTCGCATCCAAGGGCCGTACTCGCGCTTCACGAGGTGCCCGTCCGCATCGCGCTTCGCGAACAGCGGCGGCGCGAGGTTGAACTTGACCTTGTAGGCACCGTCGAAGGTCTGCGCGATCTGGCGCCAGAACTCCGGTTGCGCGTGCAGACGCGCGACCTCGTACTCGTCCTTGTACGCCATAAGCTTGAACGCGTAGCGCGCGACCGCGGCGGCGAGCCCGGCCATGCCCGGTGTGCGCTGCGTCTCGGCGTTGCGGACGCGCTCGACCAGGGAACGATAACGCTCGGCATACGCGGCGTTCTGGTAGTCCGTCAGGAACTTCACGCGCCGCGCGATCGTTTCGTCGAGCGACTCCGAGAGATGACGGTCGGCGATCGGCGCGTCCGCGCTCGGCGCGGCCGGCGGCGCTGCGGCGGTCCCGGCCGCAGCCTGGACGCGCGCCGGATCGTGCGCGGCGAGTCGGCCCCATGCGAACGCCTTCTTGTTCATCTCGACCGCGGCCTCGTTGAGCTCGATCGCGCGCGTGAGCGCCGCATGCGAGACCGGCACCAGGCCGCGCTGCCACGCGTAGCCCAGCATGAAGAGGTTGGTCGCGATCGAATCGCCGAGCAGCGCGGTCGCGAGCGTCGTTGCATCGACGAGCTCGGGCGCGCGCCCGAGTGCGGTGTCGACCGCGGCGACGATCTGCTTGGCCGGGAACTGCATGTCGGGATTGCGCGTGAACGTGCCCGGCATCGCCTCGTAGGTGTTCAGCACCGCGTGGGTGCGGCCGGAGCGCAGCTTCGAGAGCGCCCAGTAGTCGTTCACGACGACCATGTCGCAGCCGAGCACGAGGTCGGCCTCGCCGGCGGCGATGCGGACCGCGTGCAGATCGGCCGGCGTCTTCGCGATGCGTACGTGCGTCGTGACCGCGCCGCCCTTCTGCGCGAGCCCGGTCTGGTCGAGCACGGTCGTGCCCTTGCCCTCGAGGTGCGCCGCCATCCCGACGAGCGCGCCGATCGTGACGACACCGGTGCCGCCGATGCCGGTCACGAGGATGTTCCAGGGGCTGTCGAGCGTCGGAAGGGTGGGCTCCGGAATGCGCGAGAAGTCCACATCTCCCGCGGCCGGCTTGGGTTTCCTGAGCCCGCCGCCTTCGATCGTCACGAAGCTCGGGCAGAACCCCTTCACGCACGAGAAATCCTTGTTGCAGTTCGACTGGTCGATCTCGCGCTTGCGCCCGAACTCGGTCTCGAGCGGCAGCACCGAGACGCAGTTCGACTTGACCGAACAGTCGCCGCAGCCTTCGCACACCAGCGAATTGATGAACGTGCGCTTGGCCGGATCCGGCATCAGCTTGCGCTTGCGGCGGCGGCGCTTCTCGGCCGCGCAGGTCTGGTCGTAGATCAGCACCGTCACGCCGGGGGTTTCGCGCAGGCGCTTCTGTACCGCGTCGAGCTCGTCGCGATGGATGAACTCGACGCCCTCGGGGAAGATCTCGGGCTTCGACCACTTCTCGAGGTCGTCCGACATCACGATGATCGTCGTCACGCCTTCCGCGCGAACCTGCTGCGCGATGTCGGGCACCGTCAGCGTGCCGTCGACCGGCTGGCCGCCGGTCATCGCGACCGCGTCGTTGTAGAGGATCTTGTAGGTGATGTTGACCTTCGCCGCGATCGCCTGGCGGATCGCGAGCGAGCCCGAGTGGAAGTACGTGCCGTCGCCCAGGTTCTGGAACACGTGCGGCTCGTTCGTGAACGGCGCCTGGCCCACCCAGGTCGCGCCTTCGCCGCCCATCTGCGTGAAGGTGTCGGTGCGCCGGTCCATCCACGTGACCATGTAGTGGCAGCCGATGCCGCCCAGCGCGCGCGAGCCTTCCGGCACGACGGTCGAGGTGTTGTGCGGGCAACCCGAGCAGTAATGCGCGGCGCGCGGGAAGTTCGCGCGCGGCAGCGCGAGCTCGCGCTCCTTGTCGGCGATCCACTTGAGGCGCTGCTCGATCGCCTCCGAGGTGTGGAAGCGCGCGAGCCGCTTCGCGATGACGCGTGCGATGCGCGCCGGCGTGAGCTCGTTGGTCGACGGCAGAATCCAGTTCTCGTCCTCGTCGTACTTGCCGACGATCGACGGGCGCACGTGATGGTCGAAGTTGTACATCGCCTCCTTCATCTGGGATTCGATGAAGGAGCGCTTCTCCTCGACCACGAGGATGTCGTCCAGCCCGCCCGCGAACCGACGAATGCCCTCGGGCTCGAGCGGCCAGGTCATGCCGACCTTGTAGACGCGGATGCCGATGTCCTCGGCCGCGCGCCGGTCGATGCCGAGGTATTCGAGCGCCTGCAGCACGTCGAGGTAGCTCTTGCCGGTCGTCACGATGCCGAAGCGCGCGCGCGACGAGTCGATCACGACTTTGTCGATGCGGTTCGCGCGCGCGAACGCGAGCGCGGCGTGCATCGCGTACTGGTGCAGCCGCATCTCCTGGTCGAGCGGCGGATCCGGCCAGCGGATGTTGAGGCCGCCGGGCGGCAGCTCGAAGTCGGTCGGCGTCACGAGCTCGAGCTGGTGCGGATTGACGTTGACCGAGGCCGACGACTCGACCGTCTCCGCGATCGTCTTGAAGCCGATCCAGCGCCCGGTGTAGCGCGACATCGCCCAGCCGAGCAGCCCCATGTCGAGGATGTCCTGCACACCGGCGGGATTGAGCACCGGCATCAGCGCCGAGACGAACTCCTGCTCCGAGCCGTGCGGCAGGGTCGACGAGCGGCAGGCGTGGTCGTCGCCCGCGAGCACCAGCACGCCGCCGTGGCGCGAGGTACCGGCCGCGTTGCCGTGCTTGAACACGTCGCCGGTGCGGTCGACGCCGGGGCCTTTGCCGTACCACATCGCGTAGACGCCGTCGTACTTGGCGCCCGGGAACAGGTTGACCTGCTGCGAGCCCCAGACCGCGGTCGCGGCGAGATCCTCGTTGAGCCCCGGCGTGAACTCGATCTGGTACGACTTGAGGTGCTTCTTCGCCTTCCACAGCGCCTGGTCGAGGCCCCCGAGCGGCGAGCCGCGGTAGCCCGAGACGAAGCCCGCGGTCGCGAGCCCCTGCGCGCGGTCGCGTAGCGCCTGCATCAGCGGCAGCCGCACCAGCGCCTGCACGCCGGAGAGGAAGATGCGGCCGTGCTGGCGGGTGTACTTGTCGTCGAGCGCGTAGCTCGGGTCGACGATCGGGTTCGCGATTTCGTTCGGGACTGCAGCCATGGCGGTTCTGCCGAAAGGGATTCGTAGAAAACGGGCGAGCGCTAAGGCTGCGCCCGGCGCGAGCCTCGCGGCGTCCGCAGGGCGCGCTTCGCGGCGTACCGCGGCGCGACTTCCGCGACGTCGTCGAGGTCGGTCAGGAGGCCGACGCCGGCGCGACGACAGGCGTCGGCGAGCGCACGGTCACGCGTCGCGAGCGGGATACCGCGACGGCGGGCGAGCTCGAAATAGACGAGGTCATACGGCGTCAGCGCGTGTTCGCGCGACCGGCGGCCAATCTCTGCGACCGAGAGGTTGAGCGGCTCGAACAGGATCGGCAGCATCGACGCTTCGCGCAGCGCATCCTGCAGCCGCTCGGCACTCATTCGACCGCGCCGTTGTGCGCTCATCATCGAATTGACGAACTCGAGGCGCCACAGCGCGGGCGCGAAGAACGTGACGTCGCCGAACGCGCGCAGCAGCTGCTCGGTGAACGCCGTACGCTCGTCCTCGGCGTACCAGGCCAGCGCGATCGAACAGTCGACGACGAGCTCGGAGGGGAGCGGACGCGCGGTCATCAGTACTTGCGCCCGTCGTCGATCAGCTCGCGCACGGTGAGGCCGCCGAGCCGGATGCCTTTCCGGGTTTCCTTGATCTCCTCGATCAGCGCCTTGATTTCCTCGCGCGTTCGCACGGGTTTTACGGCGACGAGCTTCGCAACGGGTTCGCCGCGCCGCGTGATCGTGACTTCCTCGCCGCGCTCGACGGCGTCGAGGAGCTCGGAGAGCTTGGTCTTGGCTTCGAACGCGCCGACGGTGAGCATGGATCGACCAACTGGTTGACCAGTTGGTAGTGTAGCGGGCGGGACGCGTCGCCGCCCGAACGGGCGTTCGACGCCTCCGACTACCCGGGAACCCTCCCCTGCAGGGCAGAGGAGGGTTTTCTCGGGATCAGAACCGCTGCATGTAGCTCACGTACAAGAACCGCCCCGGCACGTCGTACGCCGGGTTGAACGAGTTCGCGAACGCCGAGAACGACACCGGCGGATCCTCGTCCAACAGGTTGCGGACGCCCGCGGTGATGCGGCCGTTCCATGGCGCGTCCCACGAGCCCTGCAGATCGAAGTACCAGGTCTCGTCGAGCGTGTTCTCGCCGTCCGCGAACTGCGGCGAGCCGCCGGGATTCGCGCAAAGCTCCGGTCGGCCGAATGCGACCGGCGTGCCGCAGTCCTCGTCGACCGCCGAGAAATACCGCGCCATCAGCGTCGCGCTCCAGTCGCCCAGCTGCCACGAGGTCGAGATGTTCGAGCGCAGCCGCCAGAACGTCGCGATCGCGTTCGGCGGGAACGTGCCGGACTGGTTGCCGCGCGAGGACGAGCCGTTCGGCAGGATGTCGCCGAACTCGGGTTGCCCCAGATCGCCGATGTAGGTGACGTAGGCGTTGTCCCAGTTGATGTTGAACTTGCCGAACTCGGTGTCGAAGCGGTACGTCACGGTGAGGTCGTAGCCTTCGGTCTCGAGCCCGCCGGGATTATTGATGACGCCGGCGAACAGGTCCGCGACGTTGCCCGAGGGCCCGCGCGTGATGAACGCGCACGACGCGATGTTGCCCGCGCGGTAGCAGTCGTCCGCGAGGAACTGACCCGAGTTCGCGCCGATGACGTTGCTGACTTCGATGTTGTACCAGTCGAGATAGAGGTCGAGGCCCTCGAGCCAGCTCGGGCTGTAGACGAGGCCGAGCGTCTTCGAGCGCGCGAGTTCGGGGTTGAGCTCGGGGTTGCCGCCGACCGTGATGCGAATCTGCGAGTTCGCCTGCTCGTAGCCGGCCGGCACCGCGCCGATGCCGCCGAAGCCCGAGCGGCAGCGCGCGAGCACGTCGCCGATCGGATTCTGCGAGGTCGAGCACGGGTCGAACAGGTTCGGGAACGAGTCGGACTGTCCGCCGAACAACTCCGTGACATTCGGCGCGCGGAAACCGTCGGCGTAGTTGCCGCGCACCAGGAGGTCGGCGAACGGCTTCCAGCGGAAGCCGAACTTCGGGTTCGTGGTGTCGCCGAAGTTCGAGTAGTCCGAATAGCGCGTCGCGAGCGAGAACTCGAAGATATCGGCGAACGCGACGTCTTTCAGCACCGGCACGTTGAACTCGGCGTAGAACTCGTCGAGCGAGAAGCCGCCGCGCGTGGGTGCCCGAACGTTGCCGGTCGAGCGGCCGGACGCGATCAGCGCGTCGGGCTGGTCGTAGCCGAACTGGCGCCGATACTCGTAGCCCGCCGCGAATGAGAGCGGACCCGCGGGCAGCTCGACCAGGTCGCCGGTGACATTGGCGGAGTAGTTGTACTGCTTGGTGTAGCGCAGGTCCTGCGCGGTGAACGACGCGAAGTCGAACATCTCCTGGGTGAAGCCGTCGGGGCCGCCGAGGAAGTTGAGCGGCACGCAGCCCGCGATGACGGCGGTCGGCGTGCCGCAGCGCGCGACCCCGCCCGCGTCGATGAACGACGGCCCGATGCCGGCGCGGATCGAGTCGAGGTTGAACAGCCCGAACGTGACGTCGCGGCGCTCGTTGTCGCTGTAGACGTAGTTGACATCCCACGAGTAGCTGCGATCGAACAGGTCGAACACGCCGTCGAAGCCGCCCCCGAAGCGGAACGTATCGACATCCTGGTTGAACGAGCGCAACTGCACGGTGTTGCGGTATTGCACCCGGTCGAGGTCGATACCGAACGGGTTGTAGACCGAGTCGCGCGACAGGCGCTGGATCGCGTTGAGCCCGCCGAACAGCGGGCCGAGCGTGACCGGCATCGCCGCGAGCAGCTGTTCGGAACGACGCTCGTTGTAGAGCACCTCGGCGTTGAACGAGATCGAATCGGTGATGCTGTAGCGCGCCTGCGCGTACAGCGCGGTGCGCTCCTGCGGGGTCTGCAGGTAGTTGTCCGGCGCGAAATTGAAGCCGTCGGTGTTCGCGTTGAAGGTGCGGAAGTCGTTGACCGCGGACGGGGCGCAGTCGGCGTTGACGCGGCAGCCCGGGCGGCCCGGGATCAGCACCAGCGTCGCCGGGATGCCGGGACCGTCGATGCGGCCGAACGGCGTGGTCGACGACGCGCCGACGTTGACGTTGTTGCCCGAGAAGCCGAACGTCGGCACCGCGGAGACCTCGCGGTCGCCCGCGAAGATCGGCTCCTGCTTCGTGTACGAGGCGTTCATCAGCACCGACGCGCGGTCGGTCGAGCCGCCGACGGTGAAGTCGTACATCTCGGTGCGGCCGTCGCCTTCCTCGTTCTCGCCGAGATAGAAGCCGGCTTCGGCGCCGTCGTAGGTGTCGCGAGTCGTGATGTTGATGACGCCCGCGATCGCATCCGAGCCGTAGATCGCCGAGGCGCCGTCCTTCAGCACCTCGACCCGCTCGATGATCGCGACCGGGATCTCGTTCAGGTCGACCGCGCCGGTCTGGATGTCGGGATTCCAGCGTCGGCCGTTGACGAGCACGAGCGTGCGGTTGGGACCCAGGTTGCGCAGCGAGACCTGGGTCGCACCGTTGCCGCCGTTGTTGATCGTCGTGTTGAGCGCGGCGCCGTTTGTGGTGAGGTCCTGCAGGATGTCGCCGATCGAGGCGAGGCCGGTCTTCGCGAGGTCCTCGCGCTCGAGCACGAACACCGGCTGCGAAGTCTCGATGTCGGTGCGCTTGATGCGCGAGCCGACGACGGTGATGGTCTCGAGCTCCTCGGCGTCGTCCTGGTCCTGGGCGCGCGCGGGCGAAGGTGGCGCCGCGAGCGCAGCGGCGGCGGCGCCGAACAGCGCGGCACGGATCGCGCGATTTAGCACGTGCGGTTTCATCGATCTCTCCTTTCTGGTTCGGACGCGCGGCCCGGCGGCGCGCCCGTGGATCCGGCGCCGGCCGGCTTACGGGGCAAGCGATGCGAGGGCGGGGGCGGCGCGCAGCCGCGCTTCGAAGCGCGCGGCGGGATCGGCGTGCGCGCGACGACGCAGCGCCGACGGCGCGGCGCCGTGGTACGCGCGGAATGCGCGCGCGAACGCGCAGCGATTCGAGAAGCCGAGCGCGTAGCCGATCTCGGCGACCGGCTCGTCGCTCGAAACGATGCGACGGTGCGCTTCGGTGAGCCGCATGTGGGTCGCATGCTCGTGCGGCGTGTGGCCGAACACGCGCCGGTAGACGCGCAGGTAGTGCGTCGGCGAGAGGTTCGCGAGCTCAGCCAGCCGCGCGAGCGGCCAGCCGACGCCGCGACCCGACTCGAGTGCGAGCCGCGTGCGCATGAGCCGCACGAAGAGCTGGCGGCGGTGGCGCTCGGTGCGGCCGGGGCAGCGCGCGAGCTCGGGTAGCCACACGCTCTGGCGGTGCACGAGCGCGCGCGCGATCGCGTCGAGCGGCACCGCGCCGGCGTCGTCGCCCGGCAGCGTCGCGATGCGTGCGTGGCGCAGCAGCGGGCCGAGCAGGGTCGGCGCATCGCGCACGAGCTCCGGCAACAGCAACGGTCCGCGCACCGCGTGGCCGAGCTCGAGCACGGCGCAGCGCGCGAGCACCGATTCCGGCAGCGTCAGCGCGCAGACCGCGCTGCGCGCAAAATCGGCAACGATCGCGAGCCGCGCGCCGTGTTCGGCCGCGTAGGCGACGCCGGGCACGAGCTCGAATGCGAGCTCGCCGCTCGTGACGACTGCGCTGCCGTGCGCGACGAACCAGAGCGAGGCCGGGACCCAGGTGGAAACGGTCTGGCGGCCCGCGTCGCTCCCGCGCCAGGCGCCGCGACCGACGTGGACGCGGGCGCGTTCGCCGTCGCGCGCGCGGAACTCCGCCTCGTCGCGATACAGCGGCAGGTCGGCCACGCCGGTCCAGGGCTCGCGCATCCGCATCGTCGATTCCTCCGCCACGTCTGCGACGAGGCTAGGCGGCGGAATTGGACCCACAAAGAGCCAAATCCAACGTACCCGATTGGTCCAATCTCAGCGAGGTGCGAGCACCGCGGCCGGCGCGGCCGCGGACGCCACGCCGGCCCAGCGTCGCGCTGCGAGCGCGATCGGCCAGCCGACGAACACGACGTGGATCGCAAGCTGGGTCGCGACGCCGCCCGCACTGAACGGCATCCGGAACGGCACCGCCGAGAGCGGCAGCACGATGGCGTGCATGAAGACCCAGACCGCGACGCCGTAGAGCGCGCCGTAGCGCCAGGGCTCGCGCGCGAGCGCGGGGAGGCGCCAGCTCGCGCCGACGTACAGCGCCGCGGCGACCAGCGTGATGAAGAAATGCAGCGCGAGCCCGAGCACTGCCGTCGCAGTACCGCCGGCGAACGCGTCGCGCCCGAGCACGCCCGACGCGATCGCGAGCAGCACGCGGAACGCCGAGCCGCCCTGGGTCTCGGCGAGCACGAACGCCGATGCGATGTCGAGCGCGCCGGCCGCGAGGCCGCCGACGACGGTCGCCGCGAGTGCGGCGCTGGGCGCGGAACGTTGCGAAACCATGCGGACCTCGGGGCTCGGCTTGACGGCGCCGACCCTAGTCGCGAAGACTGGACCCACCAAGCGCCAATTCGAGGCGCCGGCCACCGGTCCAAGACGTGTACCTCGAGCTCGACGGCAAGGGTCCGCGCTACGCGCAGATCACGCGCGCGCTGCGCGGCGCGCTGCTCGACGGCCGCCTCGGCATCGGCGGCCGCATCCCGCCGTCGCGCACGCTCGCGCGCGAGCTCGGCGTCTCGCGCAACACCGTGGTCTCGGCCTACGAGCAGCTGCGCGCGGAGGGCTACCTCGAGGGCCGCGTCGGTGCCGGCAGCTACGTCGTCGCGACCGCGGCGCCGCGGCGGCGCGCGGCGAAGCCGCCCGAGGGTCCGCTCGCGCCGAGCTCGCGCTACGTCAGGCGCGCACGGCGCGAGGCCGAGCGCCGCGCCGCCGCGCCACGCGTGATGGACCAGGGGCTGCGCTACAACCTCCAGTACGGCACGCCGTACGCGAACCCCGCGCTGACGACCGGCTGGGCGCGCGCGCTCGCGCGCGCCGCGCGTCGCACTTCACCCGACTATCCGATGATCCGCGGCTTGCCCGCGCTGCGCACGCAGGTCGCCGACTACCTCGCGCGCCGCCGCGGCGTGCAGGCCTCGCCCGACGACGTGCTGATCGTCAACGGCACGCAGCAGGCGCTCGCGCTGACCGCGCGTGTACTGCTCGAGGAAGGCGACGTTGCGGTACTCGAGGACCCGCACTACTTCGGCGCGCGCCAGGTGCTGAACGCGCACGGCGCGCGCATCGTCGGCGTGCCGGTCGACGACGACGGCCTGGTTTGCGCGAAGCTGCCGGCCACGGCCCCGAAGCTCGTGTTCGTGACGCCGTCGCACCAGTTCCCGTCGGGCACGGTGCTGTCGCTGCCGCGCCGGTTCGAGCTCCTGTCCTACGCGCTCGCGCAGAAGTGCTACGTGGCCGAGGACGACTACGACAGCGAGTTCCGCTACGACGTGCGCCCGATCGCGGCGCTGCGCGCGCTCGACGCGCACGACCGCGTGATCTACATCGGTACGTTCTCGAAGGCGCTGTTCCCGGCGTTGCGGCTCGGCTACATGGTGCTGCCGGCGGCGCTGCGCGAGGACTTCATCGCGGCGAAATGGCTCGCCGACTTCGGCTGCTCGGCGATCGAACAGGCCGCACTCGCGGAATTCATCGGCGACGGCAGCTTCGAGCGGCACCTGCGCCACGCCGCGCGTACCCTCGGCGAGCGGCGCCAGACCCTGCTCGACGCGCTCGCGCGTCACGCCGGCGCGCGCATCGCCGTGCGGGGCGCGAATGCCGGCATGCATCTCGTCGCGTGGCTGCCCGGGCTCTCGATCGCGCAGACCACGCAGCTCGTCGCGCGCTGCCGCGAGCGCGGGCTCGGCGTCTACGCGCTCGCGCCGCACTACCTCGATGCGTCGGCTGCGCAGGCGGCGCTGCTGCTCGGCTACGCCGGGATCGCGAAAGCCGAGATCGAGCCCGCGATCCGGCTGCTCGGGCAGTGCCTCGCTGAGTTCCGCTGAGCCGGCAACAACTGCAACGCCTTGGACCGATGCGCGCGCCGAGGATTGGCGCTTTCGGGGCGCACCGCGCGGTGGTCTAGTGCGGCGCGAACCTTGACGGGGTGCGTGCCGCGATGACGACCGAGACGCTGCCGATCCGAACACCCGCGTTGCCGCGCTTGCGCATGTTCGCGGCTGCGGGGGCGCTGGCGCTCATCGCCGCGACGCTCGCGGCCGGTCCGTCGACGCCGTTGGCGGTCAGCGACGCGGCACGCGTCAAGGCGCTGGTCGAGGAAACCTGCGAAGCGTTCCGGTTGGGCGACGAGGCCGCGCTCGAACGCTTGCTCGACGCACGCTACGTGCTGGTCGGCGCGAACGGTGCGGTCAGCGACAAGGCCGAGCAGCTTGCGCGGGCCCGCGCCATGACGCGCCCCGGCACGGTCCGCACCGACGAGGTCACGGTGACCGTGCACGGCGACACCGCGATCGCGGTCGGCCTGCTGCGGCTGGTCGGCGCCGACGGTGCGTCGCGCACGCTGCGCTTCAGCGAGACCGCGATCGCGCGCGACGGCGAGTGGCGCGTGGTCGCGACGCAGGTCTCGCCGCTGCGTTAGGCGTCGCCGGCTGCGCTGTCCCTGCTTCGCATCCGCCGGTGCATCCATGCACCGGCCCTCACGGCCTTCGGCCGTTCGACCATCGCTGCGCGATGTCCGGCCTACGGCTCGCGCGCGACGCCCGGAGTAGGCCGGACATCCGCAGGATGGCCGGCAGCCCGCGCCCAGCACATGCCTAGCCGCAGTCGAGCCCGCGCACGAGCGTCAGCCGCGAGAGATCGAGCGCGCCCGATCCGAAGCCCTCGACCGTCGAGCTCCACTCGATCCGCGCGCGGTTCGCGTCGATCGCACGGAACGTCAGCGTGCCCCAGGGTTCGCGCACGACCGCGTTCGGGTCGAACGCGGTGCCGAAGCGGCCGCCGCGCGTCGTGATCATGGCGAGCGTTGCGCTGTCGCCGACGATCGCGCCGTCGCCGATCAGCCAGCGTTGCTGCGCTCGCGCGTGCGCGTACCAGACCGCCAGCAAGCGGCGTTCGGCGCCGCTGCCCGTGACCTGGATCATCAAGCCATGGCCGCCCTGCGCGGTGTTGAACCACGTGCCCGAGTGGCACGCGGCGATCCGCGCGCTCGCGAGCTCGCCCGGCACGCGCGGCGCGAGTGTCGAGAGCCGCGCGAGCGGCATCTCGCCCGAGGCGTAGCCGGGATAGCTCGTGGTCCAGCGCGCGCGTCCGGTGTTCGCGTCGTCGAACGTGAGCGTGACCTCGCCCCAGCGCTCGAGCGTGACGCGCGCGGGATCGAAGTTCGGCGGGAACTCGCCGCCGCGCGCGACGAACAGCGGCACGCGCGCTTCGTTGCCGAGCGCAGGTCCCGCGCCGATCAGCCAGCGCTGCTCGCCGTCGAGGTAGGTGTACCAGGCCGCCGCGACGCCGGCCGCGCCACCGACTTCGGTCGCCTCGATCAGCCAGCCGTGGCCGGGCTTCGTCGCATCGTAGAACGAGCCCGAAGTGTCGGCGCCGACGCGATAGGTCGCGACTGCGTCGAGATCGGCGAGCGGCACGCGCCAGACGCCGCGCCCGTAGGTGAACGCGTAGAGCATCGGCGGGCTCGCGCTGCGCGCGACCTGCAGCGACTCGACGATCGTGTTCGCGAAGCCGGTGTTCTCGACCGCCCACGTGGCACCGCCGTCGCGCGTCACGAACACGCCGAGGTCGGTGCCGACGAAGAGCCGACGTGGATCGTTCGGATCGATCGCGAGCGTGTGCACCGGAAGATCCGGCAGGCGCAGCAAGCCGGCACCGTCGATCGCCGCCCAGGTACGGCCGCCGTCGGCGCTGCGCCAGACGTGCTCGCCGCCGAAGCTCGAGTAGGTCGCATACGCGACGTTCGCGTCGTTCGGATCGAAGCCGAGCGACGAGACCCAGCCGTCTCGCGGCGTGCTCGACGCCCACGCCGTGCCGCCGTTCGACGCGGTCGCGTTGTGGTTCCAGAAAATCCGGCGCTGGTTGCCGACCAGCATGCGGTTCGCGTTGGCCGGCGAGACCGCGAGCGCCGAGACCTTGTCGAGGAAGTCGCTCCCGTACGGTGCGCTGGCGGCCCGCCAGCTGCGGCCCTGATCGTCGGTGCGCCAGAGCCGCGACGCACCGGCGTAGAGCCGATCCGGCGCGTTCGGGTCGATCAGATACGGCATGATGAAGATCGAGCTGTCGGCGATCCCCGCGGTCGCACGTTGGAACGCGCCGCCGTTGATCGAGCGGTGGATGTTGACGTTCTGATAGCTGACGTACTGCGTATTCGGATTGCGCGGATCGATCGCGACGGTCGCGCCGTCGCCGCCGAAGATGTGCGCGAACGTCGTGCTCGCGGCGTTCGAGGCGTTGCGCAGCGTGCCGTTGTCCTGCGTGCCGCCGAGGTACAGCGCGCCGCTCGGTGTCACGGCGCCGGTGTAGAACTGCGTCGTGCCGAGGCCCGCGACGACCGGTTCCCACGTGATCGTGCCGTTGGTCGGCGAGCACGCGGAGCCGGCGCCGCCGTGGGTCGCGCCGCGCGCGTTGCGCGTCACCGCGAGGCCGCCGTCGTTGGTCGTGTAGAGCGTCTGGTTGGTCGTGCCGTCGTAGCGCGGGTCGAAGCGGATCAGATGCTGGTCGGCGTGCACGCCGAAGCCGCCGTTGGGATCGCCGGTCCAGAACGACGCCTTGCCGAAGCTGCGACCGCCGTCGTCCGAGCGGAACAGCTCCATGCCGCCGGCCCAGACCACGTCGGCGTTGGTCGGATCGACCGCGAGCGCCATGTTGTACCAGCCGGCCGAATACGCATCGAAGTAGCCGTAGCACTGCTCGAAGCTGTCGCCGTAGCTCAGAAGGTACGTGGACAGCGCGTCGGACGAGTTGTTGCGGAGGCGCGCCTGCCAGGTGCGGCCGCCGTCGTCGGAGCGGAACAGCGCGTTGAGGCCGTTGTCGTAGTCGCCGACGCCGTCGCCGTTGCGGTCGTGACCCGGCACGATGCTCGCGGACAAGGCGTAGACGATGTTCGGCGCGCTGCGCGCATGATCGAACACGGTGCGGCCCATGCCGGGTTCGGACAGCACCGGCTGGAACGCGCCGGCGCCGGCCGCGTCCTCGTTGAGGAACACGGTCGCGGGGCACGGCCGGTTCTCGCCGCACTCGTTGACCGGCAGGATCGTGCCGGGCAGCCAGTAGCGGTCGTCGGTCGAGCGCGACGCGCACGACGCGAGCAAGCGGTCGCGCGACGCATCGGGCAGGAGCTCGAGATCGTTGCAGCCCTCGTAGCGCAGGCGCGACTGCGCATCGATCGGCCGCAGCAACGGACGGAACGAGACACCGCCGTCGTCCGAGCGCCAGAGCCCCGTGTTGGTCGCGGCGTAGAGCCGGCGATGGTCGTGGCGCGAGATCACGACGTCGGCGACGTAGCGAAAATCGTCGTTCGCCGTGGCGCTGAGCGGCACGAAGGTGCGGCCGCCGTCACGCGAGACGAGGATGCCCTGGCCCCACATCGCCGCGTACGGCTGGCCCGAGTTGCGATAGAGCTCGCCGGTGCCGGCGTAGATCGTATCGGGCTCGACCGGATCGATCGCGAGCGCGCCGATGTTGATGTACTCGGCGCCTTCGGACAGCGGCCGCCACGCGCGGCCCGCGTCGAGCGATTCCCACACGCCGCCCGAAACGCCGCCGAGCAGCATGCGGTCGGGATTGCGCGGATCGAACGCGAGCGTGCGTGCGCGCCCCGCGACGTTGGTGGGACCGAGGAACTGCCAGCGCGGCGCGGCCTTCGCCACGCTCGCGTCGAAGGTCCTGCGGTCGACGGCGCTGTGGCGCGGCAGCGCTTTCGCCTGCGCGAGCGCGCGCGCGTACGCGTCGGCGCCGATCGCGGTGGCGCCTGCAGGCACGCGACGCGCGTGCATGTACGCGGCCCATTCGGGCGGTCGATCGGGACGCGCCTCACGCCGCGGGTGCGCGGGCGTCTCGGGGTCCGACAGCGTCGCGGCAACGACGGCGAGCGTTGCGATCGCGGCGCAGGCACTCACGAAAACGTAACGAGAGGACATGCAGCCCTCGTGTCCTGGAAGTACGAAGATCAGTATAGGTCGCGCGAGCGCATCGAAGCTCGCACCGGCGGCGCCCGGCGGTTGCGGTTCCTGCGCGGCGCGTCACGTTTCATCGACACGTGCGCCTCTCGATCGCGGACAACCGCTGCCGGACGCGCGCGACGCGCAGCGGGGGTCGCCGTGCTCGCTAGCGCACCGGCTCGAGCTTCAGCGCGAAGGTGTAGCGCGGCACGAAGCAGATCCGCGACGGCGCACGTCCGGCGTGACGGATCGCGCCGTCGAACACGACGAGCCGTCCCGGCCGCGGGCTCGCGCAGAACATCGCGTCGCCCGATGCATCGAAGAACATCGTCTCGCCGCCCCACTCGGGCTCCCAGCGCGGCGCGAGGAACCAGAGCGCGGTCAGCTCGCGTGCTTCGGGCAAGCAGTCGGTGTGCTGGTAGAGCATGTCGCCGTACGAGGCGTAGTTCGTGTACGCGCGATAGGCGCGGTAGCGCTCGTGGGGCCGCAGCGCCGCGACCGCACGCTCGGTCGCGGGCCACAACGGCAACTGTGCCACGCGGGCGAGCGGCATCTCGCTGACCCAGTGCTTGTACTCGGCGGTCTCGGGCTTCGCGATCTCGGTGCGCGTGAACGGCGCGCGGGCGAGCGCCTCGACGTACGCATCGAGCTCCTCGGGCTGCGCGAGCCCGTCGAAGATCGCGACGTCGCGGCCCTCGACCGTGCCGCGCCGCGTGATCGGCGCGGGCTCAATGGCCATACGGCTGCGCTCCCGCTTCGCCCGCGAAGCTGAACCAGCAGTTGAACGCGACCGTGATGCGCTCGCCGTCACCGTGGAACGGCAGCACCTCGTGCTGAACCCACGACGGGAACAACACCAGCTGCCCGGCACGCAGCCGGAAGCTGCGCCCCGCCATGCCGTACGGCGCGCGAATCCGCTGGTTCGCCGCGTCGAGGTACATGTTCGCGAGCGCGAGCGGGTTCGCGAAGTGCAGCACGCCGGAATCGGGATGCGTGCCGTCGTCGCGTCCCGCCGCGACGCAATAGACCCCCGACCACGACGCCATCGGATGGTTGTGCAGCCCGAACCAGCCGCCGCGGCGCGTGACGTGGAACCAGGTGTGCGACGCGATCTCGAGCTTCGCCATCTCGGCCGCGCCGTAGCCGTTCAACTGCGCGATCGCGCGCGACATCGCACCCCAGCAGAGCTCGCGCAGCTGCTGCACCGGCTGGTCGGGCCATGCAAAGAAGTTGAAATCGCTCTCGAACAGGCCGGGGTTGATCCGCATCGAGGTCGCGGGATTGCGGTACGCAGCGCCTTCGGCCTCGCGCGCGAGGATCAGCGTCGCGAGCGCCTGGTTGAGTGCGTCGGCGTTCGGCAGCTCGACCTCGACGAACGGCACGGCGAAGGCGGGGGTGATCTGGAACATCGCGCGATTGTAGGCGAGCGCCGCGACACGCGCGGCCGCGTGGCATGATCGCCGCCCCTGGGCGCATGGAGCAGCACCGATGAACCTCAAACCCCTCACGCTGGCGACGCTCGCGTTCGTCGTGGCCGGTTGCGGCCGCGATGCAGCGGCGCCGGTCGAAACCGCCGCACCGGCAGCGCCGCCCGCGACCGAGCCGGTGCTGGTCTCGCGCGACGTGATGTTCGGCAATCCCGAGCGCACCGCCGCGAAGATCAGCCCCGACGGCAAGCACGTCGGCTACGTCGCGCCGCTCGACGGCGTGCTGAACGTCTACGTCGCGCCGTTCGCGAGCCCCGAGGCCGCCAAGCCCGTCACCAACGACAAAGTCCGTCCGATCCGGACCTACGAGTTCGCGTACGACGGCCAGCACGTCCTGTATCTGCAGGACACCGGCGGCGACGAGAACTTCCACATCCACGCCGCGAACCTCACGACCGGCGAAGTGCGCGACTTGACGCCGTTCGCGGGTGCGCGCGCCGAGATCCAGAAGCTCAGCCACCGGCGTCCCGGCGAGGTGCTCGTCGCGCTCAACGACCGCAACCCGCAGTACTTCGATCTCTACGCCGTCGAGATTGCGACCGGCAAGCGCACGCTGGTGCAAAAGAACGACGAGTTCGGCGCGTTCGTGACCGACGATGCGTTCAACGTCCACCTCGCCGAGCGTCCGACGGAAGCTGGCGGCAAGGAATTCCTCCTGCGCGACGGCGACGGCTGGAAGCCGTGGCAGGAGGTGCCGCAGGCGGACGCGCTGACGACGAACGTCCACGGCTTCAACGGTGCCGCCGACACGCTATACGTCGTCGACTCGCGGGGGCGCGACAAAGCCGCGCTGTTCGCCTACGCGTGGCCGCTCGCGGGCGAGCCCAAGCTCCTCGTCGAAGACGCGCGCGTCGACGTCGAGGGCACCGTTACGCACCCCGAAACGGGCGTCGTACAGGCGGCCGGCGTCAACTATCTCCGGCAGGAGTGGAAGCCGATCGATCCCGCGATCGAGAAGGACCTCGCTGCGATCCGCGCGGCACTCGGCGACGCGGGCGACCTCGTGATCGAGGACCGCACCCTCGCCGACGACCGTTGGGTGGTCGGCTTCAACCGCTCCGACGCGGGCTACCGCTACCATCTCTACGACCGCGCGAGCGGCAAAGTCTCGGAATGGATCGAGACGCGCCCCGCGCTGCGCGGCGCGCCGCTGCAGTTCCAGCACGGCGTCGAGATCGCGACGCGCGACGGCAAGACCATGGCCTCGTTCCTCGTGCTGCCACCCGGCAGCGACGCGAACGCCGACGGCAAGCCCGAAAAGCCCGTGCCGATGGTGTTGCTGCCGCACGGCGGCCCGTGGGGGCGCGACTACTGGGGCCTCGACCGCGAGGTGCAGTGGCTCGCGAACCGCGGCTATGCGGTGCTGCAACCGAACTTCCGCGCTTCGACCGGCTTCGGCAAGGACTTCCTCAACGCCGGCAACATGCAATGGGGCAAGGCGATGCACGACGACCTCGTCGATGCGACCGACTGGGCGATCGCGCAAGGCATCACGAGCAAGGACCAGGTCGCGATCATGGGCGGCAGCTACGGCGGCTACTCGGTGCTCGCCGGCCTCACCTTCACGCCCGAAACGTTCGCGTGCGGCGTCGACATCGTCGGCCCCTCGAACCTCATCACGCTGCTCTCGACCGTGCCGCCGTACTGGGCCTCGTTCTACAAGCAGCTGACCTCGCGCATGGGCGATCCCGCGACCGAGGAAGGCAAGGCGATCCTCGTCGCGGCCTCGCCGCTCACGCATGCCGACAAGATCGTGAAGCCGCTCCTGATCGGGCAGGGCGCGAACGACCCGCGCGTCAAGCAGGCCGAGTCGGACCAGATCGTGACGGCGATGCAGGCGAAGAACATCCCGGTGACCTACGTGCTCTTCCCGGACGAAGGCCACGGCTTCGCGCGGCCCGAGAACAACAAGGCGTTCTACGCGGTCGCCGAGCAGTTCCTCGCGAAGTGCCTGGGCGGCCGCGCCGAGCCGATCGGCGACGACCTCGCGGGCTCGACCATCACGGTGCCGACCGGTGCCGCCGACATCGCGGGTCTCGAGCAGGCGCTCGCCGCGGCGAAACCGGCCGAGCCGGCCGGTGCCGACGCGGATGCTGCGGCGAAGCCGTCACCGACGCCTTGATCTCGCGGCGGTGATCCCGTACTCCCGCGTCGACGTCTTGATCTCGCGGTTGTGATCCCGTACAGACAAGGGCCGGCGCATGCCGGCCCTTTTCGTTCCGGCAGGTGCGTCATGCGCGCGATCGTCGTCACCCTCGGTCTCCTGGCTCCGCTCGCGGCGCATGCCGCCGATCGCCTCACCGACGCGCCGTTCGCGACGCGCTCGGAGGTCTATGCGCAGCACGGCATGGCGGCGACCTCGCAGCCGCTCGCGACGCAGATCGCGCTCGACGTCTTGAAGGCCGGCGGCAGCGCGGTCGACGCCGCGATTGCGGCGAACGCGGCGCTGGGTCTCATGGAGCCGACCGGCAACGGCGTCGGCGGAGATCTCTTTGCGATCGTCTGGGACGCGAAGACCCAGAAGCTCCACGGCTACAACGGCTCGGGCCGTTCGCCGAAATCGCTGACGCTCGCGGAGCTCCGCCGCCGCGGTCTCACCGAGATTCCGCCGCACGGGCCGCTGCCGGTATCGGTGCCCGGCGCGGTCGACGGCTGGTTCGCGCTGCACGCGAAGTTCGGCAAGCTCCCGATGAAAGCGGTGCTCGCCCCCGCGATCGGTTACGCGCGCGACGGCTTTCCGCTCAGCGACGTGATCGCGTACTACTGGGGCCGCAGCGTGCCGGTGCTGTCGAAATGGCCGGGCTTCACCGAGCAGTTCACGTTCGACGGGCGCGCGCCCCGCACCGGCGAGATCTGGAGGAACCCGAACCTCGCGAACACGCTGGAAGCAATTGCGACTGGCGGCCGCGGCGCGTTCTACCGAGGTGAGATCGCGCGCACGATCGGCGACTACTTCGCCGCGAACGACGGCTTTCTCGCCTACGCGGACCTCGCCGCACACACCGGCGAATGGGTCGAGCCGGTCTCGGCGAACTACCGCGGCTACGACGTCTGGGAGTTGCCGCCGAACTCGCAAGGCATTGCGGCGTTGCAGATCCTCGAGATCCTCGAGGGCTATGACCTCGAGTCCTACGGCTTCGGCAGCCCCGAGCACGTGCACCTGTTCGTCGAGGCGAAGAAGCTCGCGTTTGCCGATCGTGCGCGCTACTACGCCGATCCGGGTTTCTCGCCGGCGCCGGTCGCGACGCTGATCTCGCCCGAGTACGCCGCCGAGCGCCGCAAGCTGATCGCGATGGACACGGCGATGAAAGCGGCGGACGCGGGCCGCGCGCAGCTCGACGAGGGCGACACGATCTACCTCACCACAGCCGACCGCTGGGGCAACATGGTCTCGCTGATCCAGTCGAACTACCGCGGCATGGGCTCGGGCATGGCACCACCCGGCCTCGGCTTCATCCTGCAGGACCGCGGCGAAATGTTCGTGCTGACCGACGGCCACGCGAACAGCTACGCGCCCGGCAAGCGCCCGTTCCAGACGATCATCCCGGCCTTCATCACGAAGGACGGCAAGCCGTGGGTCTCGTTCGGCGTAATGGGCGGCGGGATGCAGCCGCAAGGGCACGCGCAGATCGTCATGAACCTCGTCGACTTCGGCATGAATCTGCAGGAAGCCGGCGACGCGCCGCGGATCGAGCACGAAGGCTCGACCGAGCCGACCGGGCGGAACACGCCGATGACGGACGGCGGCGAGATCCATCTCGAGACCGGCTACGCGTGGGCGACGGTGCGTGCGCTGCTCAAGAAGGGTCACAAGGTCACCTACGCGTTCGGCCCGTACGGCGGCTACCAGGCGATCCGACGCGATCCCGGGACCGGCGTCTACGCCGGCGCCTCGGAGTCGCGCAAGGACGGCCAGGCGGCGGGCTACTGATGCGCGGCATCGTCGCGCTCGCGCTGCTCGCCGCTTCCGCCGCATCGGCGCAGGAGCTCGCCGACGAGCGCGTCGCGAGCGCCTATGCCGCGTACGGCCGCGCCGCCGCGATCACGCTCGCGGCGCGCGGCGAGCCGCGCGACGCGCTCGTCGCGGTCCTGATCGACGGCTACGCCGCCAAGCACGGCGATGTGGGCGCCCCCGCGCGGCGTGAACGCGTCTGGGTCGACGCCTATGCGCGCGCGCCGGACGACGTGCTGTTTCACTGGATCGCCGCGACCGGTTGCCCGACCGGCGAGGCCGCGTGCGAGCGCCGCGATCGGCGCGCCGCGCTCGCGGCGCTGTCGCGGCTCGAGCCCGACAATGGCGCGGTCTGGCAGCTCGTGCTCGGCGACGCGCTCGCGCGCGACGACGCCGTGCTCGCGCGCGACGCGCTCGCGCGGCTCGCGCGTGCCGAACGCTACGACACGCATCAGGACGAGCTGTTCGCGGCGCTCGACACGGCGCTTGCGACCGTGCCGATCCCGCAAGAGGCGCTCGCGCTCGGCGAGGAGCAGCTCGACGAGCCGACCGCGCGCGGCGTCGCGGTGCTCGGCGTGCTGCTCGCGCTCGCGTTGCCGGACCCCGGCTGGCTGACGCGCTACTGCACGCCGGGCGTGGTCACGGCGTTCGAATCGCGGCGCGACGACTGCGTCGCGGCGGGCGAACGGATGGCGACGCGCAGCGAGACCTCGCTCGGCCGCTTCGTCGGCGCGCGCGTGTGGCGCGAGGCGGCCCGCGGCTCGCCGCACGAGCCACGCGCGCGTCGGGCGCTCGTGGCCCAGCACTGGCGCGTCGAGCGCTACGGCCCGCTCGCCGCCGCCGCGGGCGCCGATGCGCTCCGGACCCAGCTCGAACGGCGTCGCAACCACGGCTCCGAGGCCGCCGCGATCGACGCGGCGCTCGCCGCGGCCGGGATCCCGCTCGAGCCGCCGCCCGACTACGTCCCGCGCGGCCGCGTCGACTAGTCACAATCGTTTCAGCCGGCTTTGTGTGGCGCCGGTCACGCTTCGCAAACCCCGGGTTTTGCGGGGTTTCCGGACCCGGAGTAGGCTCGACCGTTCCGGGGGACGATGCGCGGCGGGGGGCCATGCGACGCATCCTGATAGCCAGCTCCAAAGGCGGTTGCGGCAAAACCACGATGACGACGAATCTCGCGGTCGCGCTCGCGCGCGCCGGACGTCGCGTCGTGATCGTCGATTGCGACCGCCAGCAGTCCTGCCTCGACTGGTACCGCTCGCGTCCGGCCGACGCCGCGGGCGTGCGCGTGCTGCCGGGCGGCGAGGGCGGCGCGATTGCGTCCGGCTGGAGCCTGCGCGTACCGCCCGACACCGACGTGCTGCTGGTGGACACCCCGGCCGGGCTCCGCAGCGTGCAGCTCGCCGAGGTGCTGAGGCGCTGCGACACGCTGGTGGTGCCGGTGCTGCCCTCGGCGATCGATCTGCGCGCGACACTCGGCTTCTTCACCGAGCTCAACGCGATCCCGGAGCTTCGTCAGGCTCGCATTCGGGTCGGCCTCGTCGCGAACCGCGTGCGCGACCGCACGATCGCGGCGCGCGAGCTCCAGGCGCGCGTACCCGAGCTCAAGATCCCGCTGGTCGCGACGATCCGCGACGCGCAGGCCTACGTACTCGCCGCGGCGCTGGGCAAGGGCGTGTTCGACTACGCGACCCCGCAGTGTCGCGAGCACCAGGCCGACTGGCAGCCGCTGATCGAATGGCTCGCGGCCGCGGCGCGCGCGCCCGACAACGTCGTGCCGATCCACGCCTCGGTGGCGTGACGCCGCGGCGCGCGCTACCGCAGCCGGCGACAATGCCGTTACAGTCGCGCGACCTTCGCCGACGGGAGCAACGCTCGTGCTGAAGATTCTCGTGGCCAGCTCGAAAGGCGGTTGCGGCAAGTCGACGCTCGCGACGAACCTCGCGGCGCACTACGCGCAGTCCGGTAAGAAGACCGCGCTGGTCGATCTCGATCGCCAGCAGTCGAGCTTGCGTTGGGCGCAGAAGCGTCCCGATGGCGTGCCCGGCGTGCTCGGGCTCGAAGGCAAGGGCCGGCGCTGGAACGCGCACCTCCCGCCCGATACCGAGCGCGTGATCGTCGATTCACCGGCCGGCGCGCACCGCGACGACCTCGAGCCGATCCTCGAGGAGATCGACGCGGTGATCGTGCCGGTGCAGCCGTCCGCGCTGGACCTCGAAGCGACCGTGCCGTACTTGAAGGAGCTCCGCGCGATCCCGCGCATCCGGCGCGGCACGGTCCCCGTCGCGCTCGTCGCGAACCGGTTGAAGCCGTGGACCAACGCCTCGCAGGAGGCGCTCACCGCGATGAAGGAGCTGCCGTTTCCGGTCGTCGCGCAGCTGCGCGACTCGCAGGGCTACGTCGTGCTGACCGGGCTCGGCAAGTCGATCTTCGACTACGGCTCCGAGCACGTGCGTCACCACCAGGAGGACTGGGCGCCGCTCGTGCGGTGGCTCAAGAAAGTTGGGTAGGCCCCGTTGCCGGCCATGCTTGCGGCATGTCCGGCCTACGCGAGACCCACGGGAGTAGGCCGGACATCGCGTAGCGATGTCCGGCAACCGCGGCGCGCTCGGCTGCCTCAATCCGCCGGCACGGTCCGCTCGCGCGCCCAGGCACGCAGCGCTTCGACCTGCTCGGCCATCAGCACCGACAAGGGCCGCGTCTGCGCGAGCTCGGCCTCGACGTGGCGCGGCGCGAGCGGCACCGCGTCGGCGTGCGCGGCATAGAGCGCCGCGACGATCGCCTGCTCGATCTCGGCACCGGAGAAGCCCGCGCTCGCGTGCGCGAGCGCGTTTCGGTCGAAGCCCTCCGGCGCGATCCTGCGCTTCGCGAGATGCACGCGGAAGATCTCCGCGCGTGCATTCTCGGAAGGCAGGTCGACGAAAAAGATCTCGTCGAAGCGGCCCTTGCGCAAGAGCTCGGCCGGCAGCTCGCGCACCTGGTTCGCGGTCGCGACGAGGAACACCGGTTTCTTCCGCTCGGCCATCCAGGTGAGGAGATAGCCGAGCACGCGGCGCGAGACGCCGTCGTCGGACGTGCTGGTCGCGAGCCCCTTCTCGATCTCGTCGACCCACAGCACGCACGGCGCGAGCTGCTCGGCGTTCGCGAGCGCGGCGCGCAGGTTGCGCTCGGTCTCGCCGTGGAACTTGTTGTAGAGCGTGCCGAAATCGAGCCGCACCAGCGGCACCCCGAAGCCGCCCGCGATCGCCTTCGCGGCGAGGCTCTTGCCGCAGCCTTGCACGCCGAGCAGCAGCAGGCCCTTGGGCGGATCGAGCCCGGCCACGCGGGTATCGCCGGTGAAGATCGCGCGGCGCTGCGAAACCCACTGCTTGAGCCTCGCCACACCCGCGACGTCGGCGAAGCTCGCGGTGTCGAACTCGTAGTGCAGCAGCCCGTCGCGGTTCAAGAGCTCGAACTTCGCCTTGCCGAGCGCCGCGATGTCTTTCGCGTCGAGCGTGCCGTCGTCGTGGATCAGCGTGCGCGCGACGCGTCGCGCGTCGGTCAGGCTGAGCCCGACGAGGTTGCGCGCGATCGTCGCGAGCACCTTCGCGTCGACTTCGACGCGCCGGCCCGCGTGCTCCTTCGACCACGTGAACGCCTCCTCGCGCACGAGCTTCGAGAGCGCCGCCTCGTCGGGCAGCTTCGGCGCGTAGCGCACCATCACCGCCTGGATCTCGGGCGGCAGCTCCTCGAGCTTCGGCGCGACCAGCACGAGCGTGTGCGCGGCGGTGCCTTCGCGCGCGAGGATCTCGCGCACGAGCCTGAGCGTCATCGGATAGCGCAGGTACGGGTGGAAGTCGCAGAGCAGATAGACACCGCGCTCGCGTTGTCCCTTGATCGCCATCAGCGTCGCGCTCGCGTCGGGCGCAACCTCGGGCGCGTCGTCGAGCTCGAGGTCGAGCCGAACCAGGCCGTTGGTGATCGTCCAGCGGTAGAGCGGCCGCCAGACCTTGCCGATCGCGTGGCGAAACGTTTCGACGATCCGGCTCTCGTCGTCGGTCTCGATCCCGATCAGCGGCGCGCCCGAGCGGATCAGGGTAGCGAGGTCGTCGAGGTCGGTCATTCCGAGAGCGAGGGTGAGGGCGAGGGCGCAATCTAACAAACGCGCGGTCACGAAGGCCTCCCGATCACCGCGCCCTCTACAATCGACCCTCGCCCTCACTCTCGCCCTGCTCTTGATCAATTCGGCTCTCGACGTCCGCCACTGGCACGACGAGCTCGCGCGGCGCGGGCGCGTCCAGATCGACGCGTTCCTGCAGCCCGAGGCGGCGGAGTTTCTTTCGCGCCTGCTGCGCGACGTCGTGCCGTGGACGCTCGCGTACCGGCGCAACGGCATCTCGCAAGTGATGCCGCACGCCGAGCTCACGGTGCTGGCGCCGGCCGACGAGCAGGCGCTGTTCGCATCGCTCGCGAGCGAGGCGCGCGGCCGCTACGGTTTCGTCTACGACAGCTACATGATGGTGACGGCGTACAAGGAGGGCCGCGATCCGGGGCTGCCGCTGCATCGCGTGCTCGAGTTCTTCAACTCGCCCGACTATCTCCGCTTCGTTCAAGCGCTGACCGGCGACCCGCGCCTGCGCCGTGTCAATGCGCAGGCGACGCGCTACCGCCCGGGGCAGTTCCTCAAGCACCACGACGACCAGGACCTCGAGGAAGGGCGCGAATACGCGTACGTCGTGAACCTCTCCGAGCGCTGGGAAGCCGACTGGGGCGGTCTTCTGCACTTCATCGACGCGGACGGCCGCGTGGTCGAGTCGCTGCTGCCGCGCTACAACACGCTGTCGCTGTTTCGCGTGCCGGCCGGGCACGCGGTGAGCCTCGTCGCGCCCTGGGCCGAGGTGCCGCGGCTCGCGATCACGGGCTGGTGGCTTCGATGACCACGCTCGGACCCGCCGCGATGCAGCACCTGCGCGCCGCCGCCGCGGCGTTCGAGGCGCGCGACTTCGCGACCGCGCAGCTCGCGGCGCGTTCGGCGCTCGCGCTCGCGCCGACGAGTGCCGACGCGTACAACCTCATGGGCCTGATCGAGTTCGAACGCGGCGAGACCGCGCTCGCGCGCGACATCTTCGCCGAGACCGTCAGGCTCGCACCGCGCTACGCGAATGCCTGGCACAACCTTGCCGGCGCGCACGCTGCGCTCGGCGACGAGGCCGCCGCGGTCGACGCGGCCGCGACCGCACTCGAGCTCATGCCGCGCGCGCCGTTCGACGCCTGGTACAACCTCGGCGTGCGTGCGCATCGGGCCGGAAGGCTCACGCGCGCGGGGCAGGCGTTCGAGCACGCGCTCGCGCTCAAACCCGACGATCCGAACGCGCTCAACAACCTCGCCGTGGTACGCGACCGCGAGCATCGTCCGGTCGAGGCCCGCGCGCTCGCGGATCGACTGCTGGCGCGCAGTCCCGACTCGGTCCCCGCGGCCCATACGTTCGCCGCGATCTTCTCGAAGGCGACCGAACCCGCCGAGCTCGAACGCGCGCTCGCGCAGGCGCTCGCGGTCGTCGCGCGCGAGCCCGGTCACGCGGGGGGGCACGAATGCGCGGCGATCGTGCTCGGCAAGGCGCGCGACTTCGCGAACGCGCTGCCGCACGCGCGCGAGGCCGCGCGGCTCGCGCCCGGCGACGCGTCGATCCGCGCCACGCTGGTGCGGCTCACGACCGAATCGGGCGCGCTCGACGAGGCCGCCCACGCGGCCGCCGACGCGCTCGCGGCGCATCCCGACGACGCGCTGCTGAACCGCCTCGCCGGCACGATCGCGCTCAGGCGCGGCGAGACCGCGGCCGCCGAGCGGGCGTTCGCGCGCACGCTCGAGCTCGCGCGTGACGAGCAGGACGCGATCGCCCAGCGCGTGCTCGCGTTGCACGGCCTGGGACGCCGCGCCGACGCCGACGCGCTGCTCGGGCTCGACCGCTTCCTGCGCGAGATCCGCCTCGACCTGCCGCCCGGCTTCGCCGACGCGGCCGCGTTCAACCGTGCGCTCGCCGACGACATCCGGCGCCACTCGCGCTTGCGCTACGAGCCGGTCGGGCTCGCGGCGAAGGGCGGGTATCTGACCGACGATCTCCTCGCGGACCGCACGCCCGCGATCCTCGGCTTCGAACGTGCGCTGCGCGATGCGATCGGCGCGTATGTCGGCTCGCTCGAGCCCGATCCGTCCCACCCGTTCCTCGCGACGATCCCGCGCGACTGGCGCATCAACGTCTGGGCGACGCGCGTCGCGGCGCAGGGCGTCATCGACACGCACCTGCACGAGCAGTCGTGGCTCTCCGGCGCGTACTACGTCGAGCTGCCGCCGGGGCTTTCACGCGGCGACCCGCACGCCGGCTGGATCGAGTTCGGCCGCCCGCACCGCGGCCTGCCCGAGGTCGACGAATCGACGCTGGTGCGACGCGAGCCGAAGCTCGGTCATCTCCTGCTGTTCCCGTCCTACGTCTACCACCGCACCCTGCCGTTCGAAGGCGAGGGCGAGCGGATCTCGATCTCGTTCGACCTCGCCGCGGCAAAGTAGGCCGGGCCGCCGCACCGCGCCCTGAACATTCCCGTCATTCCGTCCGGCGTATCCTCAACACCCTGCATCAGTGCGGAGGGGCGCCATGCAGTCGAGGATCGGGTTCGCGTTCGTCGTCCTGGCGCTAGCGTCCGACGCAGCCGTCGCCGAGACACGCTCGGCCGCGTGCCACGTCGACGTCGCCTGCGGCGCGGGCGACGGTTACGCCGACCAGCGCCGCGCGATCGCGCGGCTCACGGTCGGGAACCGCGTCTGCACCGGTCAGCTGATCGCGAACACGGCGGGCGACCTGCGCCCGCTCGTGCTGACCGCCGCGCACTGCATCGACACTGCCGAGGAAGCACAGTCGGTCGTCGTGCATTGGCGTTACGCGAGCCCGAGCTGCCGCGCCGTCGGCAGCGCCGACAACGCGACGCCGCTGCCGCTCACCGGCGCAATCGAGCAGCGCGGCGGCGCGCGGCTCGTCATGGTGCACGCCGCGACCGACACCGCGCTGATCGAGCTCAACCAGCCGCCACCCGCCGCGGCCGAGCCGTACTTCGTCGGCTGGGACCGGCGCACGCTGCCGCGGCGCGAGGTCGCGATGCTGCACCACGCCGGCGGCGACGAGCTGCGGATCAGTCTCGAGCGCGACGCGCTGGGCGGCGGACGGATCGGCGACAAGCCGGCCGGCACCTCGATCAGCGGCCCCGAGCTCACCGTCTCGAACTGGGACCTGGGCTCGGCGCAGGCGGGCTCCGACGGCGGCGGGCTCTACACCGCGGAAGGCCTCGTGATCGGCCAGCTCGCGCGCGGCAGCGCGGCGTGCGGCAATTCATCCGAAAGCGTGTTCGGCCGGCTCGGCGACGCGTGGGCCGGCGGCGGCACGCGCGCGACGCGGCTCTCCGATCATCTCGATCCGCTCGAGTCGGGTGCCGAGATCTTCGCGGGCCAGAGCGGCGGCTGCGCCGCACCGAGCGTCGCGCTCTCGCTCGGCACCGACGATTTCCCGGTCGGCGCATCGATCCCGATCGAGGCGTCGATCGAGGGCGGCACGCCGCCGTACCGGGTCGAGTGGGACATCGAAGGCGACGGGTTCGTTGACCGTCGCGTCGAGAACGCCGGCGCGCGCGCCTCGATCCGCGCGTCCTACGCCGAGTCGGTCAGCGTCACCGCGTTCGCGCGCGTGACCGACGCGCGCAGCTGCACGACGACCGAGGCGATCCAGGTCGACACCTACTCGCCGAACATCGAGTTCACCCCGGCGGCTCCCGTGCAGGTCTGCGGCGACGGCGACGCCGCGATCGAGCCGGGCGAGCGCTGGGAGGTGCCGGTCGAGCTGCGCAATACCGGCGGTCAGGCGCTCGACGATCCCCATGCGGTGTTCATCGCGTCGTTCGCGGGCGGCGACACGATCGCGGGCCCCGACGGCTACGGCAACACGCTCGCCGACGACGGCACCGGCTGCGTCCACGCGTTCATCGATCTCGAGCCGACCGAACCCGCGCTCTCGCTGGTCGCGGCGGGCGAGTCGACCGTCGCCGACGAAGGCCGCACCGCGCCGATCGCGGTGACGCCGTTCGATTTCTACGGCGAGCGCGTCACCCAGCTCGTGATGTCGACGAACGGCTATCTCTCGAGCGACCCGGCCGAGTCCGGCAACGACTACTCGAACCAGTGCGCGCCCGCGCCGCCCGACCGCGGCTCGGTCGGCGCGCGCATCAACGTGTTCTGGGACGACCTCGCGCTGCGCGACAACGGCGCGCTCCGGCATCGCCGCTTCGACGATTGCCCGCGTCCGGCCGAGACCACGCGCGACGCGGTCGCGTGCCACGTGTTCCAGTGGAGCCACGTCGGGCTCTTCACCGGCGAAGGCGCGCCCGACGGCGATTTCGACTTCCAGGTCGTGATCTACCCCGCGACCAACGAGATCGCGTTGCAGTATCGCCGCGATCCGCCGAACCTCGGCGCCGACGCGGGCGTCTCGTTCCGCAACCGCGCCGCGACCGACGCGCTCGAGTACGCATGCTTCGCCGAGGGCGCAGTCGTCGACCAGCGCTCCGTGTGTCTGTTCCATCCGGCGTTCCCGTCGAGCGCTGCCGCGGGCGCCGCGATCCGGCTCGAGACGCCCGCGGTCGCGCTGCCCGATCTCGCACCCGGCGCGTCGACCCAGCCGCGTGTGCGCTTCGCGGTCGATCCCGTTGCCGCGTGCGGCGCGTTCTTCGAGGTGAAGTACCGCGCCACGCTCGACGGCACGAGCTTCTCGCAGCGCAACGATCCGATCGTCGAAGGCCTGATCGGCAACGATCAGCCGTGCGACGTCGCGACGAATTGTCCGGCGCAGCCGCCCGCGATCGTGCCGCGCGACGGTCTCTACTCGAGCTTCACGCGCTTCGGCAACGGCGTCGGCTCGTTCAACATCCCGATCGGGGGCGGCCGCACCCTGTTCGGCGGCCAGTGGTTCACCGGCAACGCCGACCGTACGCCGACCTGGTTGATCCTCTCGGGCGAGATCGCCGACGCGCAGGCGCGACTCGCGATCTTCCGCTTCCGCCAGCGCGTCGATCAGCCGGCCTTCGCGGTCGAGCGCGAGGTCGCGGGTACCGCGACCGTCACGTACACGAGCCCGACCGAGTACGTGTTGACGTTCGAGCTCGACGGCCGCGAAGGCGCCGAGAGGCTCGCGCTGCTCTACGGCACGAATCGTCCGAGCCCGAACCGCACCGGCTCGTGGTTCCCGCCGAGCGAGGCGGGCTGGGGCCAGGCGATCGACGACCACATTCTGCCCAACGGGCAGAGCGAGCAGGTCATCGTCAACTATTTCTACGACGGCGACGGCAACCCGGTGTGGACGCTCGGCGGTGGCGCGCTCGCCGGCGGCACGATGTCGCACAACGCGTTCTTCGTGCACTGTCCCGCGTGTGCGCTCCTGCCCGACTTCGTCGGCGACGCGGTCGCGGCCGGCACCACGACGACGACGTACGAGGGCAACGCTCGCGCCCGCTACACGACCGCGATCACGTTCCCCGAGCGGTTTCCGGGCGCGTGGCGTCGCAGCGAGATCGTGATCCAGCGGATCTCGCCGTGAGGCGGCGAGCGACTCCACGCTCGCCGCCTATTCCCATGGCTTCTACGGGTTGAGCTGGAAGGTCAGTGGGATCGAGGCCTCTACCCAATCGCCAGGTGCTCCGGACATGGGCCAAACAGACAGTGCGAATTGATACGTTCCGGGAGTGGGAAAGCTGCTGCCGCTCCACATGAATCCGAAGCACTGCCCCTCACCGATAGTGGCGGGATTCGCAGGATAGACTTCGAACAAGGTGGTGTCGCACGGGCCGAACTCGAGTCCCGGATCCGAGGGTCCTCCAACAAAATTGAGAGCCACCTTGTAATTGCTGAACAGGCCGACACTGTTGGCGTTGTACGCTGTCAGCCGGAGGAGCTTATGTCTGATGCTGCTGACGAACTGCGTTTCGGCATTGCCGCCGGAGTAGGCATCCCGTACGGTGATGAACTGATCTGCTCGGACACCGACAAGCCGCGTCGATACCGGGAACGTCCGAGCGGTTTGCCCGTTCGTGATGTCAAAGACTTCGATTGAGAATGCTCGCGGGCCCGGAAGCGCGGTGGTCGTGCACTGAATGCTTGCATTGATGGTCGCCGCCTGATCGCGTTGCAACGCGATGTTGCTGCCACCGTTTACTATCAGCGTGCAGCCTGCGCCTGAGCCATTGACGCGGAACTCGATCGTTACGGCACTTTGGTTCCTGTTGACGACGCCAAATGAGGCGGAGCTCGAGGAGCCCGACACAACATTAGGCAGTACGAGCCCTGCACTTGGCGCAGTGACTTCGACGCCGCCCGTATCGAGAAACGTCGTATTGAGGAAGCGATTTGGTGTACCGGGCGGCAACGCTTTCATCGCGCCGGCGGCAGCGTTGTTGATGACCGCAGTCCCCGCAGCGAGCCCCGCAGTAGGATTGCGCGCGAGGTACCGCGCAATTGCCCCCGCAACCAATGGTGCCGCGAAGGACGTCCCGGATACGGGGGCTAGTTCGGATCCCGTTCGCGGGTTAGAAAAATACGCCCGCGGAGCGATGATGCTGTCACCGGGCGCGAATAGATCAACAATCGTCCCGTGGTTAGAAAACACCGCACGAGTTAGTGTTCGTGTCGCTGCTCCGACGATCACGGAGTCCGGGTCATTGTTGGTCGAAGGGGGAGCATTCGTGACGTCAGTAGCATCATTCCCCGCCGAGTTGACGACGGTGACGCCGATCGCTCGCAGATTCTGCATCGCTTGGCGAGCCATTATGCCGTCCGATCCTGAGTAACCAACGTACCCGCTAAAGTTCGCAACGGCCGGGTACCCGTTCACGAGTACTTGGTCGCGAATCCAACGTGCCCCTCGCGCGAGCGCGGTCGGGTCCGTGGAGCCAACGATCGTGCCCGGGCCTTCAGGACCAGCAGTCGGGGCATAGTCGCAGCGTCCGATCCTGACTGAATGGACAATTGCGCCTTTTGCTACGCCATGCGTCGTGCCCGCTGCCAATCCGGCAACAGACGTGCCGTGATTAAAGCAGGCAGGATGGATACTCGGTTGCCAGGGGCCACCGACTGGAGTAGGCACCAAGTCGGATACGTCAACTCCTGCGCCGAGCCTACCCGCGAGATCCACGTGGGCGGAGTAGTTTGCCGTAGCTGCCCCCGGCGCACCGACGATGCCTCCGTCGAGGACGAAGATGTGAGCGCCTGCACCGTCGCCTGCGTACTGATAAATCGCGTTCTCGCTAAAGAAGCCATCGAGTAAGTCAAGATGCCAAGGCGCCGGCGGCGTTGGCCCTTGCTGCGCGGCGAAGTGCATGCGACACGCGGACTCCACAACGCCCACGCGCCACTGCCACCCTTGCTCTTGCGCAAGATATTGGGCCGCGCCGGGCGTCAGGTTGTCATAGACAACCCACCATTGGTTCCAGCCGTAGTTGAACCACTCGACAACCTGGAGCCCATACGTATCGGCAAGGTTCACGGCAATGTTCACCGCGCTCGCGTCATTGTAGGTGGCTTGACCGGTGAGGTTGACGTGGTACCGATTCGCAACACGATCGCAAGAGTAGTTGTGGAGCGGCGCCGCGTACGCACTCCAAGCGAGCGCACAAAGGCCGAGCGCGGCCCCGAAACGAGCCATGAACATGCTGATCCCCGTGTGTTTGTGCAGCGGTTGCCGCGCCGCGGAGCTTACCTGAACGACTTTGGGCGTTACGGTCCGCAGGGCAGCCACGGCACTCGCCTGCAAGGTATCCTCATGCCGAAAGCGACTCATGGAGCAGGCGATGCGAACCTTGTCGATGACGCTGCTGTGCGGCCTGCTGTTTGTTGCTCAGATTTCGCGGGGACAGCCGTCGATGTCGACCGACGACGGAGTGCTGCGCGTTCATGTCGACGGAATAGAGCCAACCGTAGAGCTTGCGAAGCTGCAGGATGCGCCGAAGGGAGCACCGGAGCGGTATGCGGTCACGCGCTCGGTGGGTATCGATCTGCGGCCCCATGTTGTTGCGCAGGCGGCGATCTCGAAGTCGGAGGAGGTGTCTTTCGATGTAGAGCTGTCAGCGCCGGGAGCCGTTGCGCTCGATTTTGGGTTCTCCGGGGTCGTGATGCCTGTCGGAAGCCGAATGGAACTTGTCGGACGGGCATCCACAGCGACAGTCCTTTTGCCGGAAGACGTGTCTCCGCGCGGCACGCTCTGGACGCCGTACGTAGAGGGCGACCGAGCCGTGATTCGCCTTGTGTTTCCAAAGCGTGGCGTGGGAGAAGTCCAAGCCACGCTGGACGTCGCAAACCTCGCTTTCATGCACCCGCTCGGGCGCACGTCCCTGCGCAAGGCCGGAACGTGCAATGTGGATACGATCTGCAACGAAGGAAACGCCTTTCGTGATCAGATCCGTGCCGTAGCGATGTACACCTTTGGCGGCGCCCGTTGTACGGGCCAGCTGCTTTCGAACACGAGCCGAGATCTGCGGCGGTTCTTCTCGACAGCGAATCACTGCGTAAGCTCCCAGGCCCAAGCAGACTCCGTTGTTGCGTATTGGAAGTTTGAGAGTCCAACGTGTCGTGTCGTCGGATCGACGCAGAACGGTCAGGCCTTCGTCGACGGCAGCGGCAATCCAACAACGCCCGGCGTCATTTCCCACGCGGGTGGTGCAACTCTGCGATCGACGTTCGCGCAAGCGGATTTCACGCTGTTCGAACTCAACCGGCCGGTTCCCGTGGGGGCAGATCCGTACTGGAATGGGTGGGATCGACGCGAAATCGCCCGAGTCGGCGCTCTCACGGTCCACCACCCGCGTGGCCACGAGAAGCGGATTAGTTTCGACAATGAGCCGCTGCGCATTTCTGATGCGTCCGTCCCGGGCTTGCCAGGCTCGCGTCATTGGCGCGTCGATGACTGGAACGTTGGGACTACCGAGCCTGGTTCTTCCGGCGCCGGTCTATTGAGTCAGGACAAGTTGTTGATTGGCGTGCTTTCCGGCGGGGAAGCTGCTTGCGGCAACGATTCGGAAGACTATTTCGGCCGCCTATCGATCGCATGGGAAGGCGGTGGAACCTCGAGCACTCGTCTAAGAGATTGGCTCGATCCCCCCGGTAGCGGTGCGGAGACTCTGGCCGGGCAGGGAGATTGCAACGCGCCGACACTCTCACTAGGCGGTCCGGACGAGACGAGCGCCGGGTCTGCGACGGGCTTGTCCGTCAGTGTGTCCGGATCCGGTCCATTTACGGTCGAATGGGATATCGACAACGACGGCGTGACTGACCGAAGGTCAACCGGAATTGACTCCTCAAGTGCGATCCAGCCGGTATATCCGAGTTTCGGTTCGGCGGTAGCTAGGGTCCGCGTCACGGATAGCACTGGCTGTGTTGCTGAGGCATCGCGTACGTTCGCGGTACGAGGACCGTCGATCGGCGCAGACGCCGCTCAAGCTGTGCAAGTCTGTGGCGATGGCGACTCGGCCATCGAACCGGGAGAGCGGTGGCGCGCCCCGGTCATACTAACGAACGGGGGCAACGCTGCGCTGACCGACGGCTACGCGGTGTTCGCGCGTGGCCAGGGCGCGGCACCCGGCACCGGTGTCACCGTGCAGGACAACACCGGCGCGAACTGCCCGTTCCAGTTCGTCGACATCGGCGCCAGCCCCGCGCTCGCGCTGACCGCGTCGGGCTCGTTCCCCGCCGAGGACGATGGCCGTACCGCGCCGCAGCCGCTCGGCGGCGGCGCGCTCGACCTGTTCGGTCAGAGCGTCACGCAGCTCGTGATGTCGACCAACGGCTATCTCTCGACCTCGAACCAGGACAACGGCGGCGACTTCAGCAACAGCTGCCCGCTCGACAACCCCGACGACGGCGGCGCCGGCGGCCGGCTCCACGTGCTGCACGACGACTTCGTCGTGCGCAGTGGCGGCGGCTTGCGGCGCCAGTACTTCGCGAGCTGTCCGCGCGCGGCGAACGCCGGCACGGGTCAGCGCGGCTGCACCGTGTTCCAGTGGAGCAACCTCGCGCGCTTCTCGCAGACCGGTGCCGAAGGCGATTTCACCATCCAGGCGATCGTCTACGACGGCACCCACCAGATCGTCTACCAGTACCAGGGCGTCGATCCGCTGCAGGGCGGCTCCGCGACCATCGGCGTGCAGAACGACGGCAACTCGCAGCGCGCGCAGTACGCGTGCAACAACCAGGGGCGGGTGGTGCCCGGCCGCGCCGTTTGCTTCTTCCATCCGAGCGCACCGCCGGGGCAGACGCCCGCGCGGATTCGCCTGCTGACGCCGTCGGTTTCGCTCGGCAATCTCGGCAGCGGCCAGTCGACCAGCGTCGACGCGCTGTTCCAAGTCGACGCCGGCGCGGCCTGCGGCGCGCCGCTCCTCGTCGATTACGTCGGCACGGTCGACAACGTCGCGCACTCGCTGCGCACGCAGCGCCTGCTCGACACGACCGTGGGTGGCGGCGGTGCGTGCCAGACCTTCAGCGGGTTCTGTCCCTCGCCCCCGAACGTCGACCTGGCGAAGCGCGACGGGCTCTATTCGAGCCTGGTGCGTTTCGGCAACGGCATGGGTGCGTTCAACATCCCGGTGACGGGCGGCACGGTGTTCGGCGGGCAGTGGTACACGGGAAGGCGCGACCGCACGCCGGAGTGGCTGATCCTGCAGGGCGACATCAGCGACAACCAGGCCGACGTGCCGGTGTTCCGCTTCCGCCAGACCGGCTCGAATCCGTTCGCGGTCGCCTCGTCGGTGGTCGGGCGGGCGCAGATCACCTACACCAGCCCGAGCGACTACGTCGCGACCTGGGTCGTCGACGGCGTTGCGGCCGGCGAGAAGCTCACGCTGCTCTATGGGACGAACCGTCCGACGCCGAATCGCACCGGCTCGTGGTTCCCGCCGTCGGAGTCGGGCTGGGGCCTCGCGATCGACGACCACTTCCTGCCGAACGGGCAGAGCGAGAAGGTCATCGTCAACTACTTCTACGACGCGGCGAGCAACCCGGTCTGGACGCTCGGCGGCGGCCCGGTCGCGGGCGGCACGCAGCCACACAACCTGTTCCGCGTGCACTGCCCGAGCTGCCCGAGCCTGCCCGATCTCCTCGCGGACATCCGCCCCGCGGGCCAGGTCACGATCAACCACACCGGCAACACGACCGCCACGTACTCGACCGCGATCACGTTCCCGGCGCCGCTCACCGGGAGCTGGAACCGCACGAACCTGCCGCTGCAGCTGATCTCGCCGCAGCAGGCCGCGACGATCGCCGAGGCCCCGGCCGCAACGACGTCACGCGACGCCGAGCCGCGTGTCGAAAGCGACGGCGACGAGCCGCGGCGCGAGGCGATTCGGTAAGCTCGCGACGACGGGCGCGCGCGGGGCACACCGCGCGCGCCACCCGACCACCAGGGGACCGCGATGTCGCGCGAAGTGCTGATCCTGCGTCATGCCCACGCCGAGCCGCAGGCGGCGGGCTCGAGCGACCTCGAGCGGCCGCTCTCGAAAGTCGGGGTCGACGAGGCCGACGCGGTCGGCCGCTGGCTCGCGAAACACGAGATCAAGCTCGATCGCGCGCTGTCCTCGCCGGCCGCGCGCGCGCGCCAGACCGCCGAGCGCGCGCTCGCGATCGCGGGCGGACCCGCGATCGCGTTCGATCCGCACATCTACGAGGCGACGCCGGGCACGCTGATCGCGCTGCTCGACCGCGCCGCCGGGGCGGGCCGCACGCTGATCGTCGGCCACAACCCCGGGCTCGAGCAGCTCGTCGCGCTGCTGCTTGAGGGGCGATCCGACGACTACCGCGGGCTGCCGCCCGCGGGGCTCGCGTGGATCAAGCTGCCCGACGACGGCGAGCTCGAGCCCGGCTGCGGCGCCGCGCGCGACTTCTGGTTTCCGTAAGGACCCGCGGTCGACGCGCCACCATGACGGCCGCCGCGCGCTCGCTCGCCGGGCTCGTCGCCGCCACCGTCACGCTCGCGTCGCTCGCCGCCGACGACATGACCGAGCCACCGGCCGAGGAGCGCTGGCACGTCGTCGAGTCGAGCTCGCGCGTGCAGTTCTGGGTGCGGATCTTCGGGATCGTGCCGCTCGCGGGCGAGTTCGCGCGTGTCGCGGGCGCGATCGTGGTCGACCCCGCTGCTGCGACCGCGCGAGTCGAGGCCGACGTTCCCGCGACCTCGGTGACGATGCAGCGCGATTCGCACACGCGCTGGGCGCGCTCGCCGGAGTTCTTCGACGCCGAGCAGTATCCGACGATCCGGTTCGAATCCGATCCGTTTCCGCTGACGCGGCTCGAGTCGGGCGGCGCGATCCAGGGCCGGCTCACGGTGCGCGGCACGACGCGTGCGGTCGGGTTCTCGATCGAGCGCGCGCAATGCGTCGGCCTGCGCCACGCCGACGCGCGCGCGCGCCGCTGCCGGGTCGAGCTCGCCGGCGCGATCGACCGCTCCCAGTTCGGCATGCGCACGCGCGGCGGCACGCTCGGCAACCGCGTGAGCTTGCGCTTTCACATCGACGCGCGCCCAGCGCGCTGATTCCGTCGTTCAGGTGACAGCCGGGGCGGTGCCCCGCACACTCTCGGCGTGCAAAGGATCCTGCCCCTCGTCGCCGTCCTCGTGCTGCTTGCGCTGACCGGCTGCGCCAGCCGCGCGACGCTGAAGCGCGCCGCGAGCGAGGTCGCCGCGCGCGACGCGACGCTCGACTGCAGCGCGCCCGACGCCTGCGCCGCACCGACGCCGTTCGCGCCGATGGTCGAAGCGAGCGCCGCGTCGACGCCCGAGTCGCCGGTGCACCACGTCGCCCTCCTCGAGCAGGGCGAGGCCTCGCTCGCGCTGCGCGTGCACCTGATGCGCGCGGCGAAGCGCTCGATCGAGATCCAGACCTTCATCTGGTCCGAGGACGACACCGGGCACCTCACGCTCTCGGAGCTCGTGCAGGCCGCGCGGCGCGGCGTCAAGGTCCGCGTGCTGGTCGACCAGCTCTACTCGCTCGACAACCCGCGTCTCCTCGCTGCGCTCGCGCGCGCGCACGCGAACCTCGAGATCCGGATGTACAACCCGACCTTCCGCGACGCGCGCACGCAGCCGCTCGAGTTCGCCGCGGGTCTCGTGTGTTGCTTTTTCCGCGTCAACCAGCGCATGCACAACAAGCTCCTGGTCGTCGACGACGCAATCGGGATCAACGGCGGCCGCAACATCGACGACCGCTACTACGATCTCTCCGACACGTTCAACTACCGCGACCGCGACGTGCTCGTGATCGGCCCCGCGGCCGGCGACATGGCGCGCTCGTTCGACGAGTACTGGGGGCACGACGACGCCGTACCGGTCGAGCGGCTCACCGACGTCGCGTGGCGGATCCTCGATCCCGAGCGCGCCGCGACCCCGCTCGCAGCGCCGAAGATCCGCTCGCCCGCGCGGATCGAGTCGGTGCTGTTCCACGCCGCCGACCCGGTGTTCATCCGCGAAACCTTCGTCGACAAGACGTTCAAGGTCGGGCGCGTCGAGTACTTCTCCGACCATGCCGGCAAGGCCGATCGCGACGACCCGCGCGAGCGCGACCTCACCGCGCGCATCGCCGAGCTGATGCGCTCGGCGCGCGAGCGGATCGTGATCCAGACCCCCTACCTCGTGTTCTCGCGCGACGCGCGCCGCCTGTTCGCCGACCTGCGCAAGCGCCACCCCGATATCCGCCTCGTCGCCTCGACCAACTCGCTCGCGTCGACCGACGCGTTCTACGTCTACGCGATCTCGCACAAGTACAAGCGCCAGTACCTGAAGCAGCTCGGGCTCGAGATCTACGAGTACAAGCCGTATCCGGGTCGCGGCCCGCCGGGCGGCCGCGGTTCCGGCGACGAGGACGAGATCCGCATCTACGCGAGCGGCAGCGGTGGACGCGACGACCATCGCGTCGCGTTGTTCGGCAGCGGTGCGAAGCGCGACCGGCGCGCGCCGGCGCCCCTGCTGCGGCCCGGCATAAGGCGCGGTATGCACGCGAAGTCGTTCGCGATCGACGGCCGTATCGCGATGATCGGCTCGCACAACTTCGACCCGCGCTCGCACCGGCTCAACACCGAGTCGGGCGTGATCGTGCACGACCCGGCATTCACTGCCGCGCTCGAGCAGGTCATTGCGGCCGACATCGCGCCGGACCAGTCCTGGGTCATCGCGCCGAAGCCGAAGGTGCCGGTCGTGACCGAGGTCAACCAGACGCTCGAGGTCGTCTCGGACACCGTCCCGCTGATCGATTTCTGGCCGTTCCGTTACGGCACGAGCTACGAGCTCAAGCCCGAGTGCACGCCGGTGCCGCCGCACGACCCCCGCTTCGCCGACTGTCACCTCCCGGTCGGCGAGTTCCCCGAGGTCGACCTCTCGCTCAAGCAGATCTACACGATCATCATCGGGGCGTTCGGGCAGATCCTCGTGCCGATTCTGTGACCCCGGCCCGCTCGAATTGACGCCGCGGGCGCGCTCTGGCTACCTTGGCGCTCTTTTCTCGCGCCGCCCGGGACCTTCGCCATGTCGCTCAGCATCACGATCGATCTTTCCGACGCCGACCTCGCGCATTTCCAGGAGGTCGTCAAGCGCGCGCAGGAGTCGGTCGGCACGAAGCAGCCGCGCGACATCACCGACGCCGCCGGCAAGCTCTTGAAGGAAGCCGAGGGCAAGGACGTGCCGCAGTTCATCGCGCAGCGCCTGCAGAAGCTCGAGGCGCTGATCAACATGGTGCACGACGAAGGCTGGGCGATCTCGGGCGAGGACAAGCAGCGCGTGCTGACCGCGCTCATGTACTTCGCCGATCCGAAGGACGTGATTCCGGATTCCGTGCCGGTGGTCGGTCTGCTCGACGACGCGATCATGATCGAGCTCTGCGTGCGCGAGCTCAAGCACGAGCTCGACGCGTACGAGGACTTCTGCAGCTTCCGCACCAACGAGGCTTCGGGCCGCGGGCTCGAGGCGGCCACGCTCGGCCGTGCCGACTGGCTCGAGGAGCGCCGCGTCGAGCTGCAGGAGCGCATGCGCCGTCGCCGCACCGGAAGCTACGCCGGCGGCGGCGGGATGAGCGTGTTCGGGGTGCGTTGAAGGACGCTCAAAGCCCGAGCTTGAACAGCACGAGGCACAGCACGAGCCCCACCAGCGGGATCGCCCCCGCGACCAGCGCGAGCGGCCAATACGCCGCCTTGTGCGTCTCGCCGCAGATCGCCCGGATCGTCGTGACGACGTAGCCGTTGTGCGGCAGGAGATCGAGCGCGCCCGACGACAGCGCGACGATCCGGTGCAGCTGCTCGGGGTTGACGCCCTGCGCCATGAACACCGGCGCGATGATCGGCAGCGCGATCGCCTGTCCACCGGAGGCCGAGCCCGTCATGCCGCAGATCACGCTGACCGCGATCGCGGCCGCAACCAGCGGGTCGCCCGGCATCGTGATGACCCACTCGACGATTGCGCGGAACGCCGGCAGCGCCGCCGCGACCGCGCCGAAGCCGACCACCGCCGCCGTATTGCCGACCGCAACAAGCGCGCCCAAGCTTCCTTCCGAGAGCGCCTTGCCTGGCTCGATCAGCGTGCGGAAATTGAGCGCGGCCGCCGCGATCGAACCCGCGAGCAGCGCGATGATCAGCGCCGACGTCCCGAGCGTTCCGTGCCAGACGATCGAGATCGCGAGCACGACGCCGAGCGGGATCATCGCGAGCGCGGGGTGCGGCAGGTTGGTGCGCTTCGCATCGGGATCGCCGGGCCTCGGCTCGAAGCGCTCGCCGCGCGCGGCGGCGCGCGCGAGCAGGCGGTTCAGGAGCCACATCCCCGTGATCGCCATGAACACCGCGCAGACGAGGCTCGCTTCCCACGCCGCCATCGGCGAGGTCTTCAGGTATTCGATCGGGATCCAGTTCTGGATCTCGGGCGAGCCCGCCGACGTCATCGTGAACGTCACCGAGCCGAACGCGAGCGCCGCGGGAATGAAGCGTCGCGGCAGGTTCGCGTCGCGGAACAGCGAGAGCGCCATCGGATAAACCGAGAACGCAACGACGAACAAGCTGACACCGCCGTAGGTCAAGACGACGCAGGCCACGACCACCGCGAGCGCGGCGTGCTTCGCGCCGAGCTTCTGCGTGACCCAGTGCGCAACCGAATCGGCCGCGCCGGCCGACTCCATGAGCTTTCCGAAGATCGAGCCCAAGAGGAACATCGCGAACCACTTCGCGACGAAGCCCGAGAAGCCGCCCATGTAGAGCGTCAGGAAGTCCTTCGTGCCCTCGGGCGCGAGCTGCGGCAGGAGCGGCAGGCTGCCCGCGAGCGCGACCACGAGCGCGCAGAGCGGCGTCGCGATGAACAGGTTCATGCCGCGCATCGTCAGCACGATGAGCAGCGTGAGCCCTGCGATCAGACCGAGAAGACTCAGCATGGCGCGCCCCGGGAGCCAGTCGCGATTGTTCGCACCGCGAGCGCAAGCG
>Ga0187892_10001903_pt1 | contig 44989 bp, 27 predicted proteins | sample MA1701073metaG_FD_139345 | JGI IMG/M metagenome (GOLD analysis project Ga0187892, IMG submission 139345) | Bio-ooze microbial communities from a basaltic lava cave in the Kipuka Kanohina Cave System on the Island of Hawaii, USA - MA170107-3 metaG ...
CGGCGCGTTCTACGTCTTCCCGAATGTGACCGGCGCCTGCCGCCGGCTCGGGCTTCCCGATTCCAAGGCGTTCAGTGATTTCCTGTTGGAGAAGGCCGGCGTGGCGGTCCTCGCGCGCACGTGTTTCGGGAAAAAGAATGTAGGCGAGTCGGACGAGTACGTGCGCTTCAGCTACGCCACGTCGATGGAGTTGATCCGCGAGGGTTTGGAACGCATCAAGCAGGCGGTGGGAAAATAAGCGCAGGACGCGTTCGTCGTTCCCGCCAAGCGTCCACGGCCTTGTCGATGTCTTTCGTTCCTGCCAAAGCGTTCCTTGCAAACGTAATAGCTGTTGCAATCTGAAAGCACGCAGCGATGGCATGGAGTGCGCCAACGAAACGGATTCCCGTCAAGCGTTCCTTCAGAATGTAATAGCTGTTACACTTTGAAAGTACGCGGCGATTGGCACGGGGAGGGTGCGCCAACGAACGGATTCTTTGCCCTTATCCCATCTCCGCAAGCGTTTCTCTCGCGGCGTCCACGGCCTTGTCGATGTCTTCGTTCGAGTGGGCGGCGCTGATATAGACCAGGCCGCGGCCGATCAGGCGGATGCCGCGGTTCTGCATACCCAACACGAACTGCCCGAGCTTCTGTTTGTCGTAGCTGAGCGTGTCGCGATAGTTCTCGATCCTTGGTTTGTCAGTGAAGCCAAAGTGGAACATGGGACCCGGACCTTGCACGACCAGCTTATGCGGGGTATTGAGCGCGACGTTCTTGAGTCCTTTCATGAATCGTTTGCCCAGCCGGAATAGCTTCTTGAAAGCGGAGCCGCCGCCCTTTTCCAGCAGGTCGAGCGTGGCGAGCGCCGCGGCGACGGTCGGGTTGCCGCTGTTCATCGTGCCGGCGTGAAGGACCTTGCCGGTGGCGACGAGGTCCATGAACTTCCGCTTGCCGGCGATCACGCTGATCGGATAGCCGCTGGCGAACGCCTTGCCGAACACGGCCAGGTCGGGGACCACGTTGAAGTACTTCTGCGCGCCGCCCAGGTCGAGCCGAAAGCCGGTGATGACTTCGTCGAAGATCAACACCGCGCCGTGTTGGTCGCAGAGACGGCGCAAACCCTCGAGATAACCGGCTTTGGGCAAAATGCAGCCATTGTTGCACATGACCGGCTCGGTGATGATGGCGGCGATTTCGTTCGCCTGCCCCGCGAACGCGCGCGTGACCGCATCCAGGTCGTTCCATTGGAGGACGATCGTTTCGTCCAGATCGCTCTGGTTGATGCCGGCGGTCCAGGGCACCGGCCGCGGCGCATCGGGCTGACCGGCAAGTTCGATGGGCGGGTTCACACTGATGGCGACGTTGTCGAGCCAGCCGTGGTAGTGTCCTTCGAAGCGAATGCACTTTGTGCGCCCGGTCGCGCCGCGGGCGAGGCGCAGCGCGGTGTGGTCCGCCTCGGAGCCCGACAGGGAAAACCGCAATAGTTCCGCGCAAGGCACGAGCTTCTGGATGCGCTCCGCGAGTTGCAACTCCAGCTCGTGTTGTCCCGCGAAGAGTTGTCCTTCTTTCGACGCGTGCGCGACGGCTTTGAGCACCTTCGGATTCGAATGCCCGACGATCATCGGCCCCTGGCTCAAGGTGAAATCGATGTATTCGTTGCCGTCCACGTCCCAAATCCGCGTCCCTTTGGCGCGCTGGTAGAACATCGGATGCGGCTGGTTGTAGAGGCGAAACTGGCTGGAGACTCCCGACGCGAGCGAATTCTTGGCGCGCTCCCAAAGTTGAAGTGACTTTTCGTAGCTTCTTATGGGTGTCGTCATAGGTGACGGCAGGATAGGGAGAGGCGGCAGGGATGTAAAGCGGCGTCTGCCGGCGCGCCGGCGCAACGTTCCCAGAATGGCCGACCTACCGGCTTGGAACTTTCGAGGCGAACCCGTAGGCTGTTCTCCATGCGAATCGAGCCTCAGAGCATCGGCGGCATCTGGTAGGTAAGAGCCCGTTCGTAGGAGCGCGATTCATCGCGCGCCTGGGATTTCGAACCGCACAATGAATCGCGCTACTACGAACCTTGCCTCATCGATCAGAAGCGCTAAAAAGAAGATGACTATGGAACTCAAAGATCGCGTCGCCATCATCACGGGCGCCGGCTCGGGCATCGGCCGTACGCTGGCGCTCGAATTCGCGCGGCAGGGCGCAAGCGTCGTCTGCTGCGGACGCCGGCTGGACCGGCTTCAGGAGACCCTCGCACTCATCGAAAAGGAGCGCGGCAAAGGGCTGGCCGTACAGACGGACGTCACCGATCGGTCGCAGGTGGACCGGCTCGTGCAAACGACGCTGGACCGGTTCGGCGGCGTGGACGTGCTCTTCAATAATGCCGGTTCGTTCAACGCCATCGGCGGGCTCTGGGAAATCGACCCCGAGGTCTGGTGGAACGACGTCGCCAACAACCTGCGCGGATCGATGCTCACCTCGCGCGCCGTGTTGCCGGTCATGATGGCGCGCGACCGTGGCGTGATCCTCAACATGAACGGCGGCGGCTCGACCTATCCCTTACCGGGCGGCGCGGCGTATGGCTCCAGCAAGGCGGCGCTGCTGCGGTTCACCGAGACGCTGGCGCTCGAACTGGAGCGCGTCGGCAGCCACGTGCTGGTCGTGGCGATGGGGCCGGGTTTTGTCCGCACCGAGATGACCGAACTCCAGGCTGACACTGAAGCGGGCCGCAAGTGGATTCCGTCCAGCGGCGAGGCGCTGGCCGCCGGCAAGAGTCGTCCGCCCGAGGATTGCGCGCGCTCGACGGTCGAGTTGCTGCGATGGATCAACCCGACGTTCAACGGACGCATCTTCGGCGTGGGGATGAACTTCGAGGAAGTCGCGCAACGGCTCGCGTCCCCGCAAACCAAGGACGCGCTTCTGATGCGAATGGTGCCCTGAGCCGGGTCTTTCCCCATGGATTCCGCGGCGGACTAGGTCCACGCCTCGACCGCTTCCCAGCGGCCGGACACGGCGGAGCGTTCGCAGGCGTCGAGGTAGGCCTGCACCTGCGCGCCGCGCAACACATCCGGTTGGTCGGGCTGGCGGTTCTGGATCGCGGCGATGAACCGCTGCCAGATGTTCGGCGCCTGCGGGAGCTTTTCGGATTTCCACGTCAGATGATGGCGGTCTCCATCGAGACAAAGATCGATCTGGTTCGGGTCGCGGTCGAGGTCGAACAAAAGCGCGCCGGTGGTGCCATGCACTTCGAGACGCAGCGAGTTGGCGTGGCCGGTCGCCCAACGGGACACCTGCACGACGCCGGTCGCGCCGTTGTGCAACTCCAACTCGATCAGCGCGGTGTCGTTGGCGTCGAGCTTCCGACCTTGCCATTCGGTGACGACCCCGCCGTCGGCAGCCAGCTTCGGGAACGTCCGCATATCGCAGCGGGCGCGTTTCACTTCGCCGGCCACGGCGGTGGTCATGTCGAGGATGTGACAGCCGAGATCGCCGAGTGCGCCGCCCGAGCCGGCCGCGGTCTGCAACCGCCAGAGCAACGCTTCCTTGCTCCAATTGCCCCAGATGTCCGACGTGAGCCAGGATTGCAGGTAGTAGCTGTGGACGTGACGCACCTCACCGAGGGCGCCGCCGGCGACCAGTTGGATCGCTTTCTGGAATGCCGCCGAGGCGCGATAGCTGAAGTCGATCATGTGCACCACGCCCTGTCGGGAGGCGTCCTGCGCCGCGACGGCGACCCGGCGCGCTTCGGCGAGTGTGACCGTGAGCGGTTTCTCGCAAAGGAGATGTTTGCCCGCCCGCAATGCCGCGATGCTCGGCTCGGCATGGAAACGGTCGGGCGTGACGACACTGACGGCGTCCGCTTGATCGAGCAATTCCTCCAGGCTGGCCGCGATCCGGGCGACGTTGTGTTTGGCGGCGAATTCCCGGGCGCGCTCGGGGACCACGTCCAGGCAACTGGCCAGCGTTACGCCGGGGATGGTGTTGAAGGTTTTGGCATGGTGGTTGGCCATGCCGCCCGTGCCGACGATACCGATTCGGATTGGATTGCTCATAATCAGTTGGTTTGGCGCGCCCGGCGGGAGTCGAACCCACGACCCTCTGCTTAGAAGGCAGATGCTCTATCCAACTGAGCTACGGGCGCGTTTGGCATTGATTTCTAGCCCGACTCGCCCACGATTGCAATTGCGCGCTGAACGCCGTCTATGCCCACGGGAACCCTCTACATCGTCGCCACACCCATCGGCAACCTCGAAGACATCACGCTGCGGGCCTTGCGCGTATTGAAAGAGGTCGATCTCGTCGCCGCGGAGGACACGCGGCACACGGTTCACTTGCTCCGTCATTACCAGATCGAGAAACCGCTGCTCAGTTATCACCAATGGAACGAAGCGAAACGGACGACGGAGTTCCTGGAGAAACTCCGCGCGGGGCAATCGATCGCGCTGGTGAGCGATGCCGGCACGCCCGGCATCAGCGACCCCGGGCAACGCGTGATCCGGGCGTGCGTCGAGTCAGGGTTGCCCGTCGTGCCGATACCGGGGCCATCGGCCTTGATCGCTGCGCTGGTCGCGTCGGGGCTGGACACGGGGGAATTTCGATTCATCGGGTTTGTGCCGAACAAATCCAGCCAGCGCCAACGGCTGCTGCGATCGCTGGCGGACGAGACCTGCACGCTCGTGGTCTATGAGTCGCCGTATCGCATCCTCAAGTTTCTGGAGGATGCCCGCGCGATTCTCGGCGAACGAAGGATGGTCGTCGCGCGGGAGTTGACGAAGAAGTTCGAGGAGGTGCTGCGCGGCACGCCCGGCGAATTGCTTGCCAAGTTGGCGGGACGCTCGGTAAAAGGGGAATGCACGGTCTTGATTGAAGGGGGCACAGAAAAATACGGATGAAACACAGATTTGTTGTCGGTGAAAATCCGTGATCATCTGTGGCCAGAAACCTCGTATGAAAATCAAACAAATTCGCACCATCCACTTCGCTACGCTTCCCAACATCACGTTCCTCGAACTCCAGACCGATGCCGGCATCGTTGGCCTCGGCGAGACGTTTTACACACCGCGCTCGGTCACGGCGTTCATCGAGGAAGTGCTCGCGCCGCAGCTCATCAACTCCGACCCACTCCAGATCGAGGCGTTCTGGCGCCGGGCCTACGACGCCTCGCACGTCTATGGCAACAAAGGCGTCGAGATGCGCGGACTTTCGGCGGTGGACATCGCGCTGTGGGACATCCTCGGCCAACACACCGGCCAGCCGATCTGGCAATTGCTCGGCGGCACGAGCCATCCCGACGGCGTGCTCGTTTATAACACCTGCGCCACCGCCGGCTATGCCCAGGGGACGCCCGGCCTCTGGCGGAGGAAATGGGCGAAAATCCAGACCCAATACCACGACCAGGAACTGTGGCAGCCGGGCGGCAACGCCGGCAAGCTGGCGAAATCGCTGCTGAAGATGGGCATCAAGGGCATGAAGATCTGGCCGTTCGATCCGTTCGCGGTCACCAATCGCGGCGAGACGATCTCCTGGCGCGAGGTGGAGGAAGGATTGCGTCCGTGGAAGCAAATCCGCGACGCGGTCGGGCTGGACATCGAGGTCATCCTCGAAGGCCACGGCTATTGGGCGCTCGCCCCGGCACGTCGGATCGCCGAAGCGCTCGAACCGTACAAACCGTCGTTGATCGAAGACGTGATGAAGCCCGACAATCCGAAGACGCTCGCCAAGCTCCGCGAATCCACCAGCACACCCGTATGCGTGAGCGAACTGCTGATGAACCGTTATGCGATCCAGGACATGATGGAGGCCAACGCCTGCGACGTGGTGATGACCGACGTGGCGTGGTCGGGCGGGATCACCGAGTCCCGCAAGATCGCCACTATGGCCGACACGGCGAACATGGGTGTGATTTTCCACGATTGCACCGGCCCGGTCACGCTGGCGGCGGCGCTGCACCTCGCCGTGCATTGCACCAACACCTGGATGCAGGAGATCGTGCGTTCGTTCACGACCAGCTATTACCGGGAGTTGGTGGACCACCGCTTCGAGGTCGAAAACAGCCGCATGAAAGCGCCGGGCGGCCCCGGTCTCGGCGTCGCGCTCCGCAAGCAGGCGCTCAAGCGCGGCGATTGTCAGGTGCGGGTCTTGGCCAATCCGTGATCAGCGGTAGAGGTCGGCCGGGATGTCCGCGGCGAACTCGCGCATTTTCGGGGTGAAGCGTCGGTAAAACTCAGGGCCCCAGCGCGCTTCCATCGCGTCGGCGTGGGCAGAAAATTTCTTCAACTCCTCACGCAACGCCGCGCGCGGGTCGGTCATGGACTTGTCGTGATGCTCGCCGGTGAGTTGGTAGAGCGGGTGGGTGACGTTGATCGTCAGGAGGAACGCCTCGGCGAAATCGCGGGCTTGCCGCAGCTTCCGCAGGAAATACTCGCGATCTTCCCCGGCCATCTTCATGGTCTTGATCTTCGCTGTCGCGCGGTCGCAGATCGCGATGGCGTCGAGTTTCTCCTGGCGAAGTTCCTGGATGGGACGCGACTTATGTCCCCACGGCGGGATCATGCGGCACATGGATTCCGCGATGGGCGTGCCGGGTCGCGTGAACTGCTCCGCGTGCCAGCACGGATAGCCCGGCGCGACGTTCACCGCCTTGCGATGGAAGCCGTGATCGGGGTTGTACTCCGTGATGTTCGTGCCGTTGATGTAGAGCGCCTTCTCGATGTAATCCTCGAAGGAAAGAAAAACCTCCTTCATGCCATCCGGTAACCCGCCGGAGAAATGACGCTTCCACCAAGCGCGAATCTCCGCATCCAAGTCCACCTCGCCGTGCAACCCAAGCTGGGCGATGAGGCGCAGGTTGAACTCCAGCATCGGGACGACGAGGCACGAGTTGTCCTTCGCGATGCAACTGCTGCGCACCGAGATGCCGGTAAGCCCATGTTCCCTGGCCGCGTTGAAATGCTTCAGGATCCAGCGGGGCCAACCGCCGATCGTGCGGCCCTGACCGAAGAACTCACCCGAGGCGTCGAAGCCCATGTAGATGCGGTTCTTTTTCCGCATCTCGGCCAGCCACGGCGTCGTCGGCAGGTGGATCTGCCAGTCCGAGTACGTTGCGTCGGCGCCGAGGATCAACTCGGGAAGTTCTCGTGCCGCGTCGATGATTCCCTTGCTCAGTTCCTTGTCCGCGCCCGCCGTGTGAATGTCGTGCATCATGATCTTGCCACGACGCTGACACACGTCATAGACCGCCTTCATCGCGCGGCGGGCGATCTCGGCTTTCGAGACTGTCTGGTGTTTGAGCCGCGATGGAGTGAAGATCGAGCACTCGCAATTCCACGCGAACAATCCGTCCACGTGCGGAAACGCGTCGAAAAACTCCTCCACCTCCGTCGCCATGAACTCGTAGAATTGCGGCTTGCTGAAGTCCGGCTCGCCATGCTCGTTGAACCACTCGGGCCGCTTCTGCTCCATGCCGGTCTGGAGGTTCTTCGTCCGCAACTGCGCGGCGATCTCCATCGGGGTGCCCACGAAGTTACAGAGATGGTAGCCGTGCATCACCGTCAGCCCGTGATGATGCGCCCGGCGGGAGTAATCGCGGAGAAAGTGCGCGCCGCGCAGGATCATCTCCTGATCGCGCAGTTCGTTCAGGTCCGCGTGTTTCCGATACACCAGCGGCAGCGTGAAGTAATAGTTGCCGAGGTCCGCCCGCCGGGCCCACTCGAAGCTCGTCCAGAGCGTCACGCCCGTGAACCCGTACTCGACCATGCGATCGAGTTCGAGCATCTCGAACGAATGATCCAGGCTGATGATCTCCACCCACCGATAGGGAACGAAAGGTTTTGTCATGGCAACGGGTATGAGAGCGATTCGTTCACTCGATGTCAACGCGGACGCTGTAGATCGCGTCCGGCGCGGTGAACGGCGTGCCCGGCCAGCGCCAACCGTCGGGGATGGAATCGTACACGAAGAGCAGGCTGCGCGGGCCGAGCGAAACGACGTCGGTGTGGCCGGTGGTGCGCAGGCACGGCAGATGGGCATTGTGATGCGCAGTCAGATCGAGCTTGTGAAACTCCAGGCTGTCGCCTTCGGCGAGATACATGTCGATCTTCGGGCGGCCCGCGGTGAGGACGGTGATTTCATCCGGCAAGATCAGCCCGCGCGGGTCCATGATCATCTCGACGCCGGGCAACACCTGCGGTTTCGTCCACGTCTTGCCGGCATCGAAACTCTCGGCATAGTGCATCGGCTGGAAGAAGTTCTTCAGCGCCGAGGTGCGAAAGATCGCGCGCCAATGATCGTCGAAGCGATAAAGCTGTACTTCGCTCGGGCCCTCCACGCATTCGACTGGCACATCGTTCGGCCCGGCAATCCGCGAAAACCACGACCAAGTGCGGCCTTCGTCCACCGAGACGAGCAACTCCGTCGTGAACCGGGCCATGCGCCGCATTTCGGGTGCGGGGCTGTCGGTCGCGTATGGATCGCTCTCGTAAGAACCGTAAGCCGGCACGATCCACCGACCATCGGGCAGCGTCTGGATCGTTCCCCAGAACGAGGTGATCGGCTTGTCGGCGGGCGGCAAATCATCTTCGAGGTAAAGTGGCTTGCCATCGTCGCCTTTGATCGGTTCGAGAACGAATCCCTTCAGCGGCGACGGGAAGCGGGCGACGGTGGCGTCGTGTGAAATAGCGAGCTTGCTGCCGTCCCACGAGAGCGTCGTGCGCGGTCCCGTCAGCGAACAGCGATCCGCGCCGAACCGAATCGAGTCGTACGGCATCACCACCGCTTCGCCATTTGGTTTCGAGAAAAGCGTATAGCTGCCGATGTCCACGCTGCAAGCTCCGACTCGCCAGGTCGCGCCGCCGTCTGTGCTCACCCAGATGTCTTTCCGGTCGCGCAACGTCGCGCTGGTGTCGAACGTCGTTTGGAAGATGGCCGCGATGGCGCCGTCGAGCGCGCAGAGGTTCGGACGCGTGATGTGTTCCTCGCGCGTGCCTTGATAGACGCGCACCGGCGGATGAAGCAAGACGCGCCAGGGACCGGCTTGGACGACGCGAGGTTGGGGATGGTTCATCGAGAGATCGCGTTTGGAGTACAAGCTTCAGCTTGTTCCTTCGTCGCCGGCCAGTGCAGGCTAAAGCTGTGATCTTTTCGCACGCGACGGGCGTCAGCGTCTCCGCCGATCAAAACCACGAGTACGGGTTGGCCGGGTTCCACGGCCCGAACGGCTGCGGGGCTGAGTTCCATTGGAGAAATTTGGGCCACGGCACCCACTCGACGTGACCGTCGAGGAACGACGCGTTGAACCCGGCCGCGTTGGATTTGGCCGAGAGATCGGCCGGCAACACCGACGGTGAACCACCGTGCCGGTACGCGCCGAGAAAGCCGGCGTACACGAGGTCGTACTGCCAACTCCCGGCGTCCGCCGCCCAGAACACCGTGCTGAGCGGCGCGGTGATCTGGCTGAGCTTGCGAATCGGCGTCGGGCATTCGCCATAATAATTCCGGCCATCGGCGAGGTAGGTGTTGTAGCCGTAACATTGTTTCCCGCCACCGTGCAAGTACGCGCCACCGAGGTACGCTTCCCAGAACGTCTCGTTGATCGCCTCCGGTCGGCCATTGGCGCTGGGACAATAGAAGACATGCGAAGTGTTGTTCAACCGCGCGCTCAAGGCCGCGCCGGTTTCCTTGAATCCGAGGTACGGCGCGATTCGCCCCGTGGTGAACGGATACTCGGGGAAGGCGTTGTGGTGGTCGTCGATGTACACCTGCGTGGCCACGCCGATCTGCTTGAGGTTGCCCATGCACTTGGCGCGACGGCCGGATTCCTTTGCGCGTTGCAACGCCGGCAACAGCATCGCAGCGAGAACGCTGATGATCGCTACGACGACGAGGAGTTCTATCAGAGTAAACGCTGATGGCTGATTGCCGATCGTCGATTGATTCCTGCGCTCCACGTACGGACGCTCCACGCTCTACCCGCTGTGACGCCGCCGCCACAACAGCAGCCCGCCCAGCGCCAGCAGCGTCAAGCTGGTTGGCTCCGGCACCAGGAACGTCAGCACCACGTCGTTGCCGGTTCCGCCGACGTAGCTGATCTGGAACTCGTTGATCGTGCCGACGAAGACCGAGCTTCCCTCCGCGAGCCCGAGAAATGTGCCGCTGACGGCGTCGGCGAGATCGTTATTGATGATCGTGAACTGGTTCCCAGTCGTCGGGCTGAACCCGAGCGACAGGCTCAGGTTGGCGTTGCTAATCGTCACTGAGCCGGCGACGTTCGCCTGATCGTATCCGGTGCCGGCGACGGTGCCGTTCAACTCGGCTGTAAACGTCGAGTTGGAGGCCAGCGTGAGGTTGCCGAAGTTGATGATGCCCGGGCTGTTCCCCGGCGCGAGCGTGCCCTGCACGGTCGTGTCGCCCTGCACCGTGCCCGTGCCTGTGAGGGTGGCGTTGTTATGGATCGTCAGGCCGTTGGCGAACGAGTGCGTACCGCCCAGCAGTTGCAGCGTTGCTGAACTGGAGCCGTTGCCGACCACGAACGCCGTGGTATTGGAGACAATCGTGGATTTGGTCTTAAGCGTGCCGCCGTTGAAGGTGAATACCGAGCTGGCGCCATTGGTCAGGCGCAGGTTGTCGGTGGTGATGCTGCCGCTGTTGAATACGAGCGCTCCGCGGCGCACGTCGATGATGTTCCGGGAGGTGGCGTTCGTGGAAATGATCGTGCCGCCGGTCACGGTGACGAGGTTGTTGTCCGAACCTGCGCTCCTGCCGACGACAAGCCCGTTGCTGGTGCTCAGATTCAACCCTTTGAACAGCGCGACTGCGCCGTCGGTGATATGCAACGCATTGCTCGCGCCGCTGTTGCCGACGAACAGGCTGTAGGAGACTGTCAGGGCCGATCCGCTGCCGCCTACCGATACGAAGTTGTTGCTGCTGCCGGCGTTTTGGCCGATGTAGCTCTCGCCCGAGCTCGGGCTCTCGGCATGGACAAGACCGCCGTTGGTTACGATCACTCGGTTGCCCGTCCCGGCGACGCCGACGGTGAATACGCCGTTATTTGTCCACGCCGAGCCTGCGCCGGTTACCACGACCTCGTTGCCTTTTCCGCTGTTGCCGACGGTGCCGTTGTAGCCAATCACCCGTGCGCCGTTGGAAATGACCATCTGATTCCCGTCGCTATTACCTCCCCAACCCACGTAGAGAGTTCGGAACGTTGCATCCTGGAGCAGCGAACCACTCCCGGTGACAACCACCAGATTGCTGCGTGTGTTTGCCTCTTCGCCGACGTAGATGTCTTCGTTGGCGTACACTTTGCCGCCGTCGCTGATGGTCAGTCGATTGTTTGCGCTGACCAACCCGACGGCGAGCCGCGTGGCGTTGGACCAGACCGAGCCTGCCCCGGTGACCACCGCGGTGTTATTGCTGCCGCTGCTGCCGGAGGGATAGTTCCCGCCGAGCGCGCCCGCGAACGAACTGAAAACCTTGGCGCCGTTGCTGATGACCAGGGAGTTGAACGATCCATCGGAGCCCACCATGACGGCGGCCTGGAAAACCAACTGGCCGTTGGTGCCCGTGTTGACCCAAACCGTGCCGGGGCCGGTCACCAGCGCGGAGTTGAACTTCGCCGTGCTGCCGTTGCCGATGATGCCCTCGGTATTGGTCACGACCGAGCCGCTGGAGATGAGCAGGGTGTTGTTGGTGCCGGTGTTGCCGACGATCAGGGCGCCGCCGAGGTTGGTCGTGACGCCAACGAACGACTGACTGGTGTTGTCTTCACCGTAAGCCGAGCCGGTGTGGAGACCTAAAACCGCCAGCGCCGCGCCCATACTGACGACAGTCCAATGCCGGTTGCTTTGCATATTCATAGAGTGCCTCATCTTCCCGAGCAGAACCTGATAACGGCCAATCGCTTCGCGCTGTCTCTGGCTCCCTCATTCGTGAGTGTCTGTGGAACCTGGTACAACCTCAATTCTGGACATTTGCTCTCTTTTATCGAAAAATTGCTTTCGCATGAAACGGCGCGCCGAGGAATGGCTGGAGCGGCGTTCGAATCGCTCCCCCGACGGGCTGGAGTTCTACAACTACCCGAGCGCACTCGCCGAACGTTGCTGGTACTATGTCGTCTCGATCGGGCGAGCCCAACTCGGCGCGGGATACCGGTACCGTCCGCCCACGCGCAACGGGTTTCTGTTGCACTATGTTCGCCGCGGCACAATGTGGCACCAGATCCGTGGGAGGCGACACGAGGCCGGCGAGGGAACGGCCTGCCTGATGGACACGAGCGAGGAAATCGAGTTCGGCGTGGACCACCCGCCGCGCGTCCACAACTGGTGGGTCCACTTCAACGGCCGCGACGTGCCTCATTTGTTCACGGAGTTGCGCGCGGACCGCATGCCGGTGTTCGACTCACTCGAAATCGCGCGCGGGGAGTCGCTCTTCCTGGAGTTGTTGAAGCTGACGAGGCTGCGCCCGGCCGCGTACGAACCAAAATCCTCTGCCGTGCTGGGAGGGATTCTGGCGGAGTTGTTTGCTTCGCGAGCGCAACGGCAGACGCTCGTGGATTTGATCGGGCGCAACCCGGTGTTGTCAGAGCCTGTGCGCAAGAGCATCGACTACATGACGCGCTTTCACGGCAATGCCACGCTTGGTCTCAAGCAAATCTGCGAGGCAGCCGGCCTGAGCCTGCATCACTTCGTCCGACTGTTCCGCCGCGAGGTGGGGCTGACCCCGATCCAGTACCTCAACCGGTACCGCATCGAGAAGGCGAAGGCGTTGCTATCGGGCAGCGACAAGACGATGGAACAGATCGCCCGCCTGGTTGGCGCGTCAAACCAGAATTACTTCTCGTATCTGTTCCGCAGGACGACCGGCGCTACACCGCGGGATTACCGGGCCAAGGCGCAGCGAAACGCCAGATAGAGGAGGAATTGGTCGGTCCGACGACGACTGGCTGAGAATCAGAGGGACACGCCTTCCTCATTCCAAATCATGAATTCGCGGTGCTTGTTGATCTCCGCCTTACACGGTTTCCCGCTGGCGACCGCGAGGATCTCGTCGAACGTGCGCTGCCCCACCTGCTCGATCGTTTCGGTTCCATCCACAATCGTACCGGCATTGACATCGATATCGCCCGCCATCCGTGTGGCCATGGGTGTGTTCGACGCGATCTTGAGGACCGGGGCGATGGCGTTGCCGATGCCCGTCCCGCGGCCTGTGGTGAAACACGCGATCTGTGCCCCGCTGGCGATCAAGGCCGGCGTGCTCTCCTGATCGTAGCTCGGACAATAGAGCAACCACAGACCTTTGCCGGGGACTTGCTCGCCGTATTCGACCACGCCTTCGACGGGGGCCGTGCCGCTCTTGGCCAATGCGCCGAGGCTCTTGATCGTGATGTTGATCAGACCGCCCTCCTTGTTCCCCGGCGACGGGTTTTCGCCCATCGTGTGCCCGGTCGCATGCGCCGTATATTTGGCAAACCGATCCATCGCCTTGAAAATATCGAGCGCGCCCTCGCGGGTCCGACAGCGTTCGGCGAAGAGATGCTCCGCGCCGAAAAACTCGGGCACTTCCGTGATCATGCTCGTGCCGCGATGGCGGACGATCCAATCGCTGGCGTACCCGAGCGCAGGGTTGGCACTGATGCCGCTGAACCCGTCCGAGCCGCCGCACTTGGTGCCGAGGATGATCTCCGAGATCGGGACCGGCTCGCGTTTCGAGCGGTTGGCGGCGGCGCACAACTCGGGGACCAACGACAACCCGTGCTCGATCGTTTTTTGGGTGCCGCCGAGTTGTTGGACGCCGACGACCTGAACGGGCTTATCGACGCGCTTCTTGTGACGCTCGATCCACGCGTTGAGCAGGCCGGAGTTCGTTTTCTCGCAGCCCAGCTCGATGACGAGCGCTGCGCCGACGTTCGGGTGGTCGAGGTAATCGGCGAGGATCTTGAACGTCACGTCCACGCTCGCGCCGTCGGGACAACCGCAGCCGCGCGTGTGCGGAATGGCGGTCACGCCGTCCACGTTGGGAAATTTCTCCCGCGCATAGACGCCGGTCATTTCCGCCATCATCGAGATCGTGTGCGCCTCGTGGCTCGAACACATGCTGGTCGGCACGATCAACACCCAGTTGCGCACGCCCACGCGCCCGTCGGGCCGGCGAAAACCCTGGAACGTCGGGACCCGATTTTCCGGCACGTACTCGAACCGAGGCGTCTTGAGTTCCAGCGTGGCGGGGTCGATCGAAGGCACCTTGCTGTCAAGGTTGGCGTTGGTGATCGGGTCGCCCGTGCGAATGCCTCTGGATTTGCCGAATGGCTGGTTGTACTGGCGCGCCCATTCGCCCGCCGGAATGTCGCGCACGGCGAAGCGATGCCCCGCGAGCACCCGACCTTGGACGGTGATCGGTTGTCCGCCGAACGCCACGACTGTACCCGGTTCGATGGGCTGTTTGGCGACGGCGATGTTGTCCGCCGGGTGGACGATGATGGCAAAGCGGCTCGACTCCATGAACGCCGGCTATATCAGCACAATTTACGGGAAGGGTCAAATCGCGCTTCGTACTCGGGCAATTCCGGTTGACCCTGCCTGGCCCCGCCTGTAGCGTGCCCCGCCAATGACCGTTTGGCAGGCCATCGTCCTGGGGATCGTGCAGGGACTGACCGAGTTCCTCCCCATCAGCAGCACCGCGCACCTGTACGTCGTGCCACAGCTTCTCGGCTGGGGCAAACCGCCGACGTCGTTCGTCGCTGTCATCCAACTGGGCACGCTCGTCGCCGTGCTTTCCTATTTCTCGAAGGACATCTGGCAAATCGTCCGCGACGTGATCGTGCGCGGCCCGCGGGCGAAGCTGGGTTGGATGATCGCGGTCGGCACGGTGCCGGCGGTTGTGTTCGGGGTCCTGTTCGAGGATGCAATCGAGGGAAGCCTGACGTCCCTGTACGTCATCAGCGGCTCGTTGATCGTGCTGGCGTTGATCCTCTGGCTGGCGGAAGTGGTCGCATCCAAGGCCCGTACGATGGAGCAACTCCATTGGAGTGACGCGGTCCTCGTCGGTCTCGCGCAAGCCATCGCGTTGATTCCCGGCTCTTCGCGCTCGGGCGTGACGATCACGTGCGGGTTGTTCCTCGGGATGACGCGGGAAACGGCGGCGCGATTTTCGTTCCTGCTATCCCTGCCGGCGATCACCGGGGCGGGTTTGTTTCAACTGGTCAAGGAACGAGAGCAACTGTTCGCCTCGGAAAACAGCACCGCCGCGCTCGTGGTGGCTACCCTCGTTTCCGCCGTCGTCGGCTATGCTTCGATTGCGTTCTTGCTGCGGTACCTGAAGACGCACACGACGTTTCTGTTCATCGGATACCGCCTCGTCCTCGGCGGGATTCTGCTGCTGTTGCTCTGGGCAGAGAGGTTGCAACCGTAAACAGCTCGGGCCGAGAAATACTGTTGAACGCCGGCCCCGTTTCGAGCAATCTGGCGCGCGTTCAAGAACAAGGACGGAACCCATGGCAAAACTCGAAGATTTGTATGGCGACATCGTCGGCAAAGCCCGGCGCGGCCAGAAGCTAACGGAAGCAGACCTCGGCAAGAAAGTCGGGCTGAGCGAACAACAGATCAAAGACCTCCAGGCATCGAAGTGGAAACCGGACGACGCCACGCTGCGGAAGGTGGCTGCCGCGCTCGGGCTGGCTGGCGACCGTCTTGTGGCCATCGCGAACGACCGCTACAGCCCGGCGCCCGTGGACCTCGCGCGGTCGGCAGCCGCGCAAATCACCTCGCCGTTCGAGGATTACTTCGTTCACACGTACCTGGTCTGGGACGCGAACACGAAGGAGGCGGTGCTCTTCGATACCGGCACGCAGGCGGAACCGATCCACGAGGCCGTGCGCAAGAACGGGCTGACCGTGAAGATGCTTTGCCTGACGCACACGCATGCCGATCACATCGTCGTGCTCGATGAGGTGCGCAGGAAGTACAACGTGCCCATCCATGCCTCGAAGGCGGAGCCGGTGGACGGGGCGAAGTTCGTCCGCGAAGGCGACACGCTGCGATGCGGCTCGCGAACGCTGAAGGTGCTGGAGACCGATGGGCACAGCCCCGGCGGGTTCACGTTTTTCGTCACCGGCGGCGGACCATCCCTGGCGGTCGTGGGCGACGCGATCTTTGCCGGATCGATGGGCGGGCCGATGGTATCGTACGAGCGCCTGCATTCGAACGTGAAGAACAAGATCCTCACGCTCCAGGACGACACCGTGCTCATGCCGGGGCACGGTCCGTTGACGACCGTGGCGGAAGAAAAGAGGAACAACCCGTTTTTCCCGTGAGGGAACGGGCCGGATTGCATTCGTTATAGCGGGCGATCGGCTGTATTACGACCGTCTTGCTTCGACCCGTTGATCGATCCATCCCGCCGAACTCGGAGCACCAGATATTATGGCCACCCCATCCACAGTGATTTTCCACAACGGTACGGTGATCCTGCCGGATCGCACGCTGGCAAACGGCGTCGTGGTTTGCCGGGGCGAGCGCATCCGGGCCGTGGGACGCAGAGGGCGCACCGCGATGCCGCCTGACGCGACGTTGGTGGACGCGCGCAAAGGTTTCATCAGCCCGGGCTTTGTCGAGATCCACACTCACGGCGGCGACGGCGCGGATTTCATGGACGGCACGCCCGAAGCGGTCCGCACTGTAAACCGCGCGCATGCCCGGCACGGGACAACCTCGATCTTGCCGACGACGACTGTCGGTTCGCGGGCGCAGATCGAGGCGTTGCTCGATGCGTCGAAGACCGTCCGCGACGAATGGCGGATCAACGATGGCGCCCGGGTGCGGGGCGTTCATCTCTACGGACCGTACTTCGCGAAGGAGAAACTCGGCGCGCATCCGTTGCACGGGTATCGCGCGCCGAAGCCAGCGGAGTTTCGGTCGTTCTTCGATGCCGGCATGATCCGGGTCGCCACGTGCGCGGCGGAGTTGCCGGGGGCGGAGGCGTTTTATCGCGAGGCGCGCCGACGGGGATATCTCGTGACGTGTGGCCACTCGAATGCAAGCTGGACGGAAATGGAGCGGGGTTACCGGGCGGGGATGCGGCACGTGGACCATTTCTGGTGCGCGATGAGTTCGATCCAATCGTTGATCGAGCGGTTCGGCACCCCGATGCAGGGTAGCATGGAGCAATTCGTCCTCGCGCGCGAGGAGATGAGCACCGAGGTGATCGCCGACGGATATCATCTCGCGCCGGAGCTGCTCGATTTCGCGTTCGTCCAGAAGGGACCGAAACGTCTCTGTCTGGTCACCGATTCCAACCGCGCGATGGACATGCCGCCGGGCCGGTATCGCATCGGGCCGCGGACCAACGGCCGGCTTTTCCAGAGCAATGGCAAGGTGGGATTGATCGGCGGGATGCTGGCCAGTTCGATCCAGGGTATGGACGTGATGGTGCGCAACATGAAGAAGCTGACGCGCGCGACCGTCGCGGAAGCGGTCCGCATGGCGAGTTTGACGCCCGCTGAACGCGCGCGGATCGCCCGTGACGTGGGCAGCCTCGAACCCGGCAAGCAGGCCGACGTGCTGGTGTTGGACCAAGAACTGCGGATCCAACGCGTGTTCCTTGCCGGCCAGGAGTTCAGCAAGACCTGAAGAAAACCAGCCACGCCGCCGCAGATCCTACCAATTTTATCCAGTGTTTTGCCAAAGCCCCGGTCTTGCCGACCGGGATCCGTCACGGCATACTGCGCAGAGTGAGCGGAAGCATTGTACGCGTTATCCATGTCGTCGGGAGGTAAATCCATGCAGGCAATTTGCCGTTTTCTCGGTCCGTCGGTTGTCGTGGCGATCCTGTTCGTCGCCGCCGAAGCGCGGGCCATCAACAACTCCAACGTCACCTTCAGCGGGGTCACGACCAACTTCAACGGGATCCTGACCTGGCCCTGGGACGACACCGGCACGAACAACACGCTCTCGATCGTCAATGGCGCAGTCGTCATCGATACGGCGCACTGGTTCGGCGGGATCAACGCCCAGGCCAACCGCAATTTCATCATCATCTCCGACCCCGGTTCCCTCCTGACCAACAACACCGTCAACAGTTTCATCGGACGCATGGGCGCCGGCAACCAGGTCATCGTCACCAACGGCGGCGCGTGGGTCTCCGCCAACGCGTTGATCGGGTCGCTGACCGCCAGCGCCAGCAACAACTCCGTGCTCGTGACCGGCCCGAACTCGCTCTTTCGCACCACCGGCGACATCACAATGGGCGGGGGCGGCGCCGGCAACTCGTTCACCGTCACGGACCAGGGCACAGTGGTCTATGGCGGATTCTTCACCATCGGAAATGTCACCAGTGGCAATTCGCTGCTGATCACCAACGGCGGCAGAGCCCATGCGACAGGCACGCTTCTGGTCGGCGCGTTCGACGCCAATCCCTCCGGCAGCAACAACTCGATGGTGGTGACCGGTGCGGGCTCGGTGTTGACCAACAGCGGCAACCTGTTCGTCGGCCGCCAGAGCGCGTACAACCGGATGACCATCCGCGATCAGGCATCGGTGGTCAACAGCATCGGCTTCATCGGTTCGCTCACCTCGGCCGCCAACAGCAACGAAGTCCTGGTCACCGGCAGCGATTCCACCTGGACGAACCACGGCGGCATGACCCTCGGCGGTTTGGGGAACGGCAACCGCCTGACCGTCACGGACACAGGTTTGGTGTTCGCCGGCTCGACCGTGACCATCGGCGCCTCGTCGGGGGGCGCGAACAACAGCCTGATCGTCTCGAACGGCGGGCGGTTCATTACTTCCGCCAGCCTGCTGATGGGGGAAACGGATGCGACGACGCGCAACAACAGCGTCACGGTCACCGGCTCCGGCTCGGTTCTGGGAGCGGCGACCGGATTGTTGGTGGGCCGTTATTCGACGGGCAATCAACTGATCATCAGCAATGGCGGCGTTGTGACCAATGGCGGCACCGCCTTCCTCGGGGCCACCGCCGCCAGCAGCAGCAACAACACCGCGCTGGTCACCGGCAGCGGCTCGGTCTGGAGCAACGCGAGCCTGATCGTCGGCAGCGCCAGCGGGAACAATACCCTCACGGTGACGGATTCGGGCCGGGTGTACGCGAGCGACATCACCGTGGGCAACAGCGCCGCTGCCGTGGGCAATCAGTTGATTGTCACCAATGGCGGGCAGGTCACGGTTTCGGGCGGCATCACCCTGGCGCCGAACGGGATCACGGCCGCCAACGGCCTGTTGAAGATCGTCGGGACTGGCTCCGCTGTCACATCGGGAGGGCTGACCGTCGGCGCGGGCGGGCCCGGCAATCAGATGGTCATCGAGCAAGGCGGTTCGTTGTCGAGTGGTGCGGGAGTCGTCCGAATCGGCAACCAGGCTGCCGCCAGCAACAGTTCGGTCACCGTGACCGGCAACGGCTCGGTGTGGAGCAACGGCTCCACCATCGTCGTCGGCAACGCCGCCAACAACAACCGGCTGGTCGTGACCGATGGCGGCGCCGTGTATGCTCCGTTCTTTGACTCGGGTGAGAGCACCGGCACCGGCAACTCCATCCTCGTAAGCAATCGCGGGTTGATCGACACCACCTGGCTGACGGCGTCGGCCGGCAACAGCATCAGCAACCAGGGCGGCATTTACCAATTCACCACGGCTACTCCCGTTATCACCGCCGGGCGCGTGTTCATCACCAATGGCACCATCTCGTTCCGCGGGATCGTCAACGCGCCCAGCGCCGCGCTGGCCAATCTTACCTATCAGGGCAACAATACGCTCCGCCTCAACAACAGCACCAATGCCAACGTGGCGAGCTACACGTTCGAGTCGGCAGACATCACCGGCAACCCGTCCAACTACCGGAAGTTGGAACTGATCGACAATTCCCGTTGGCAGAGTGGATCGCTGATCGTCGGCACCAACGGCGCGGTCTCGGCGGACGCGGGCAGCACCGTCGCGCTGACGGGCCACCTCAGCATCCACCGTTCGTCGAATCCCTCGGGCGACTTCGATCTCGCGGCTGGCACCGTTCACTTCAGCGGCGGCGGCGTCCACACCAACGCCATCACCGGCCAGGACCTCGGCAACAACGGCACGCTCGGTTATCCCGACGGGTTCACCGCGCAGAACTTTTCGTACGGACGGTTGACGCTCGGATCAACCAACGACATGATCCAGTTCGTGATGGGTGACGGCGGCCTGAGCAACGCGCTTTACATCAGTTCGCTCGATCTGGGAGGGTTCGCGGGCCAGTTCTCCAGCGTCTCGAACATGGTGACAAGCCTGTTGTTCGCCCCGTCGAGCATCAATGTTTACTATCTCTACTCCGGTCCCGGCGACGGTTATCTCAACAACCTGACCTATCAACTCGCGTCCGCTCCCGGCGGCGGCACGGGCGGATTCTTGATGCCGGCAGTGCCGGAACCGTCGGCATTGCTGCTGATACTTGCCGGTTATGCTATCCTGTGTCGAAACAGACGGCGCTGATGACTTCCATCAATCGGCAATCGGCAATCGGCAATCGGCAGTCGGACGGCTTTACCCTCATCGAGCTCCTGGTCGTCGTCGCCATCCTCTCGATCCTCGTGGCGATGCTTCTGCCGGCGCTGCAACGCGCCAAGCAGACAGCCAAGTTGGTTGGTTGCACGAACAACTTGCGGCAGCTCTATCTCGCGGCCTTCAACTACGCCAGCGACAACAACGATTACCCGCCGCCCACCCAGGACGAAACCGCGGCGTGGTCGCAACTGGGGAGCTACCCGGTCACGTGGGCCTATCACCTCATGCCGTACCTTGGCTCGAAGGTGTCCGGTGCGGACTATGTCAACTATCCCGGCAACCACGGCTCGTTGGAGATTCGCTTGTACGGCGCCAACAGGTGCTACAAATATGACGGCGGCGACACGACCACGCGCAAGCCCGGCCCGTTCTGGTGTCCCGCCACGATCGGCCCCTGGAACATCTGGTATTATTCCGCGGGCGCGTACGGTTGTTGGGGCGACGTGGCCATTGATTACGCGATCAACAGCTATGCCGTGGGATGGATCCAGGCCGACAGCAGTTGGCATCCGAGCTTCCCGTATCACATTCGCATGGGACATATCAGCAACACCACCGCCCCGAAACTGATATTCATCGGCGACGCGTACGGCTATTTCTACCGGCTGTATCTCACCCCTTCCAACCGCCATTATGCCCGGGGAGCCGCGGACAACTTGAGCGGACGCATCAACTGCGTCATGTGGGACGGCCACGTCGAGAACTTCCATTGGGACGCACCGCCGGAGCCGCCTGCCATCGTCAACCGGGACTTCAACGAAAAAGTGCAGCCCGGCTGGCGGTACTACATTCACCCCTGACCGTTCCCAGATCACCGAGGCACTCGCCTCGCTGTTCCGAGAAGGTTTCCAGACGACGATAGGATTCCATGAATCTTACCCTTCGACCGAGCAACCGTTGGTGCGTGGCCGAACCACGCAATCGTCGCTCCCTGAAAGCCATTGAGCGAGACATTTTACTCCACCACAATGTAAACGAGCGGTTCACCCTTGTGGGCACGCCGGCGCCAGCGCGAGACCAGACTTTGTTCAAGGCATACATCGACGGAGAGAATCTTCTGATCGCCGTAGCGGTGTTTGACTCGGCGGGACCGACGACGCGCATCCATTACGAGCCTTTGCCCAACCGCCATTCGGTGGAGATTTTCTTTGCCCCATGGAACGACGAACTGGGCTGGTTTCAGTTCTGTTTTCAACCCGACGGTTCGGTTCAGACTTTCAACCATATCCCGTATCCAGAAGCGCATTCCACCTCGATGCCCTTGTTGAAGGTCAGCCAATTCCATTGGGAACACGATGTAATGAACGTGGCGAATCGGCTCTACTGGCTTTTTGCCTGGTTTCCTCGGAAGCAGATTTTTCGGAATGGACACGTATGCGGGTTCAACGTGGCGCGGACCAATCCACCCATCGAGGAATTCAGCACCTGGAACCACGCCTCCGCAGTCGGCTCCCAGGATGCAACTTGTTTTGGGAAACTTTATCTCCAGCGCGAGCCGTCATCCCTCAGTGATATTCGCGCCACCTTGGAAGAGAATCGGCTTCTCTTCGCGGGAGAACCCTCGAAAGGTCTGCGAAATCTTCGAATGGACTTGATCGATCCGCTCGGAGAAAAGTCCGCGATGCGAACGCGGGTTAACGGGAACCGTCTTTTCGCCTCGGCAACGATCGGGAAAATGATTCCGGGGCGTTACCGGCTTTGCCCCGTCGAAGCGGGCGCTTCCATTGAACCGGGAGACTACTCCTTCGATTTGATGTCCCGGGAATGGCCGCAACAATTTCGATTTTCCGTGTTGTATGACATCCCCGACAACGTTCAGTGCACCAATTACTATTCGCCCGAACGGTTGAAACACGAGCTGGGACGCTGGAAGGAATGGGGCATTCAGCGGATTTACTGGATCGATTACGGCCCTCTTTCCGACTGGCGGAGTCTCTGGGACCAAATCCTCGGCAATCAAACCAACAAGAATCCGTATGACGACCGTAACCCCTCCGTGCGTCATGTGGCGCTGACCAAGAAACACTGTGATGACCTTCTTACCCCAGCGGCCCATTGGGCGAAGAAGCATGGGATGGAGTTCTTTGGGATTTTCAAGCCGTTCGACATGGGCGCCAACAACGGGAATTATGTCGAGAACGATGGCTACTCCTGTGTTCGTGAAATCGAGCAGCGTTACGGCTCGGCCATGCCGGAGATCGTGTCCCATCCACAGTACCTGATGCGCCGGCATCCCGACTGGCGGCGTCGAGAGGTGTTTCCGATCACCCGCATCGTCCTCTATTCCGAGCATCCGATCCCTTCCTTTGCGCCGTCGAAGTTACGTCTCTGGACCTGCCGCGACAATCTCCACTACACCAGGTATCGGAAGCCGTTTCGTGTGACGCAGGGCGAGGTCCGCCGCCCGCATTACCGATGGACGCCGGCGGGGAACGTGGCGGAAGCACGGAGCGTTAAAAACTGGCGGATCGAGATTTCAGGTCTTGCCATCCAAACTCCTTTCGTTGCGCTGGAAATCGAAGGACAAGACTTTGTGGTGAGTCATCGGGCGTTTGCCTTCGCCGAGGCGTGGAGCGACGGACAGGAGGCGCCCGTGACGCTCTCCACCGGAGGGAACCGGCAAGATGGATTCGTGTTGGGGAAAGGAAAGTGGGGTTGGGCGAATTACACAGAGGCGATCCTGGATGAATATTCCTGGAAGGGAGGAACGCTGGGGATGCTTTTGCGGGAGGAGGAAGGACCTTCCAACTTGCTGGAGCCGAGCTTTGATGACGCGCGAAAGATCTGGCTCGACCGGCTTCGCGCCATCCTGGAGACTGAGGCAGACGGGGTGGATGTGCGCACGCTTGGCTTTCACAACACCACCATGAGTCATTTGGCGCATGCCTTTGCAGACCCGGTTCGCGAGGCCTTCCGCAAGCGCTACGGACGCGCCGTGGAACCGACGCAGGAAGATTACACGCGGGTGCGCAAACTGCGTGGAGAGGCGTACACGCAATTTTTGCGCGAGGCAAAAGCGCTGGCTTCCCGGCATCGGAAAAAATTGTCCGCTCACCTGGAATGGGGCGTGGAAGTCCCCGTTCATCTCGACATCCGCCTGGCCATGGAATTGGATTGGCGGACGTGGATCGGAGAAAGAATCGTGGATGAGGTCACGCTGCGTGGATGGCAGTCCCAAAATTCCTATGTCCACCGTCATATCCTTCCCCTGGCGCGGCGAATGAACGTGCCAGTTCATATCATCAGCGCCTGTCTGCCCAACGGCATCGATCTCCGCGCGATGGAGGTGTCCGGGCGTTTTGTCACCGAAGCCTGTGCCGCCGGCTTTTCAGGGTTCTGCCTGTATGAAACAGACAACTTGCTTCGAATGAATCGCGAAGGGTATCCAATGCCGCTGGGGTTGGTGGATGAAGCGATTCGCAACGCCCGAGGCGCTTTGGATGGTCTTGGAAACACTTGACGTCTTATCTTGATCGCCGCGAGAACTCCGGTATCCGGCATCCAGCATCCAGTATGAATGACTTCGCTCCATTGGAACGACAGTTCGGCACGAATCTCATCCTGCGACCGAGCAACCGGTGGTGCGTCGTGCAGAAACGCCCGAAGCTGAATCCACGGACAGTTCAAGCAGAAATCTTGGCGCAGGATTTCCGCGACGGTGAATTCACCCTGATCGGAGCGCCTTTGCATGCGCGCGACGCCGCCCCGTTTCAAGTGTATTGCGATGATAAGGAACTGCTGGTCGCGATCGCGTCGTACGATTCGACAACGCGCCCCGCTCTGCCGGGCGGCCGGCATCCTCCGGAAACGGTCGAGATGTTCTTTGATCCACGCCACGACCATCTTGGATTCTTTCAGTTCGTCATCGAGGAGAACGGCAACCACACGGCGATCACGCACTTGCCGTATCCCGAGGCGCACTCGACGGCGTTCCCGCACATCGAATTGAAATCAGTCGAGAGCCGGCGCGAGCGGCTGTCCGGCTCGTACAGCGATTGGTCCTGCCGCTGGGTTTTTGCGCGCTTTGCGGTGGACGAGGTGTTTCGCCACGGCAACGTCGTCGGATTCAACATCTGCCGGAGCCGACTGCGCACACCCGAGGACAGCTCGTGGAACTTCTGCTCGGGCGGCGGGTTTCAGGACGCGGAAGGTTTTGGGCATCTGCACCGTTCGAGGCCCGGGTTGGAACTCGATCAAGTCCACGCGCAACTCGATGGCCGCACGCTGCGCGTGCAGGGCCGGGCAAGCGGACGGCTGCGGTCATTCGATCTGGAAATGGCCACCCCGCGGGACGACCGTCGCTCGGTCCGGCTGAAGATTCGTGACGGACGTTGGCAGACGCAGTTCCATTTCAAATCCATCGAGCCGGGTCGCCACCGCCTCTATCCTCGCGTCAACGGCGGAACCATCGAGCCGGCGCAGTTAGTCTTCGACGTGCCGCCCAAAGCCGGTTCGCGACCGTTCTGCGTCAGCATGACGTACGACCCGCCAATGTGCATCATCTCGAACTTCTACACGCCGAGCCGGCTCCGAGCCGAGATGTCCACCATCGCCGGCTGGGGCGTGAATCGCCTCCATTGGATCGAGTACGGCGATTGGCCTTCCTTCTGGGATGCGAACTGTTGGGACGGCACCTTGGGAGAGGAATATTGGGCGAGCAACGCCGCGCGCACGTTCCGTCATTGCTGGAAAAATTTCTTGCGCTGTGCCGTGCGCCAGGCGCGCGCCAACGGCCTGGAGATTTTCGCCGACCTGAAAATCTTCGACCTCGCCATCAACAACGTCTTCTGCCGCGGCCAGTCAAAGAGCAGCGTCACCGATCTCGAAAACCGCCCGGCCATCGCGATCCCCGAACTCGCAGCGCATCCCGAGTGGACGATGCAAGCCAATCCCGAATGGCTCGTGCCCGAAAAATTCCCGGTCACGCGACTTCGCCTTTGGTCCTCGACTTCCCTGCCGAAGCTGAAGCCCGCGCAGATCAAGCTCTGGGTCAGCGCCGATAACCGCCACTGGCGGCGCTACGGCAAATCGCTCCGGCTGACGCAGGGCCGCGCGCAGCGTCCACACCTGCGGTGGACGCCCGCCGGCCTAGTCGAGGAGCCTGGTCGCCGCACCCAGTGGTACATCGAACTCGACCAACTCAACCTGCGCCAGCCGTACCTCGCCATCGAGATCGAGCGTGACGACGTTTCATTCACCGGCCATGCGTTCGAGTTGGTCGAAACCGACGGCGCGCCGATCACGCTCGGCTGCGGCGGAGATCGCCGGGAAGGCTTTCTGTTCGGCGAATGGGGTTGGAACAATCATACCGAGTTCAATCTGCGCCGACGCACGTTGTCGGGCCGCAATATCGGCATGGTCTTCCGCGAATCCGACCGGATGCCCGCGCTGTTCGAGCCGGCCTTCGACGGCGCGCGCCGCGTCTGGCTGAAGCGAATGAGGGATATTTTCGTGGTCGGCTGCGATGGCGTGAGCATTCGCACGTTCTGTCACCACAACTTCCATCTTTCCTACCAGAAATACGCGTTCGCCGCTCCCGTGCGCGAGGAATTCCAGAGCCTGTATGGCCGCGCGCCGCGCGCCACGCCCGGAGACTACGAGCGGATCCGGCGCATTCGCGGCGATTTCTTCACCCAATTTCTTCGCGATGCCCGCAAGCTGGCCGATCGCTTTGACAGGAAACTCGCCTTCCAGTTCGAGCCCGGCATTGAAGTGCCGGTCGAACTCGACACGCGGATGCAAATCCACCTCGATTACAAGACGTGGTTCAAGGAAAGTCTGCTGGATGAAGTGAGCATGAAATGGTTCAGCAGCGAGAGCCAGTTTGTCCATGAACGAGTGTTGCCCTTGGCGCGTCGGCACGGCGTCGCGGTGCACGTCATCAGCCGCCTGACGCCGATGGGTCTCGATGCCCGCGCGATGGAAACCATGCCCGCTCTGCTTCTCGGCGCGTATCGAGCCGGGCTGGACGGCTTCAACATCTACGAAACCATGAACGTGATGGAAATGAATCCGCTGGGCATCTCGATCCCGAAAGGATTCGCCGATCCAGCCATCCGAAGGGCCATTCAGGCGTTGCGCGCATTGCCAGCTCGAACCCGGCGCACATAGATCGCTAACGACGGCGCTCCTGCCAGATTCGCAGCGTTGTTCTCGCTTGTCGTTTTCGATTCGCCATAGATAATCGCCGCCATGGCCCTACATGGTTGTGCGACCTCGTGTCCATTGATCCAACATTTCTGAATCATGCCTGCGGAAACACATTCACAACTTGCCAATTTCATCTGGAGCATCTGCAATCTCCTTCGCGGGCCTTACAAGCGCAACGAATATCGGAAAGTGATTCTGCCGCTGACCGTGTTGCGACGGTTTGATTGCCTGCTTGCGCCGACCAAGGCCAAAGTCTTGGAGGAATACAAGGCGATCAAAACCAAGCCCGAGACGGTCATCCGGGTACGCCTTTCGGAGATCACGAAGCGACCGTTCTACAATCTTTCCAAGCTCGACATGCCGAAGCTGTTGGACGACCCGAACCAGCTCGCGCCGAATCTGAACAGCTACATCAACGCCTTCTCGCCAAACGTCCGCGCCATCATGGAACGGTTTGCGTTCGACCAGCAGATCGCCCGCATGGCGGAAAAAAACCTTCTCTATCAGGTCATCAAAGCATTCTGCGACCCGAAGCTCGACCTCGGTTTTCCGCAACTGAAGCCCGACGAGGCAAACATGCAGATGGGCTATGTGTTCGAGGAACTCATCCGGATCGGCGCGGAACAATCCAACGAAGAAGCCGGGGAACACTTCACCCCGCGCGAAGTCATCCGGCTGATGGTCAACCTGCTTCTCTCCCCGGAGAAAGACCTCGCCCGCAGCCACGTAGTCAAAACCATCTACGATCCCGCTTGCGGCACCGGCGGCATGCTCTCCGTTTCCGAGAAATACATCCGCGATCTCAATGCCGAGGCCCGGCCACTGTTGTACGGCCAGGACTGGAACGACGAGGCGTGGGCGGTCTGCAAATCCGACATGCTGATCAAGGGCGAGGACGCCGACAACATCATCCTGGGCGACACGTTCACCAAGGACGGGTTCGACCGCAACAAGGACGGCAAGAAGTGGACGTTCGACTACATGCTGGCGAATCCACCCTTCGGCGTGGAGTGGAAACAGCAGCAGCGCACCATCGAGCAGGAAAGCGACACCCTTGGCTACGAGAGCCGCTTCGGAGCCGGCCTGCCACGGGTCAATGATGGCGCGCTGTTGTTCCTCCAGCACATGCTTTCCAAGATGCGCGCGCCGAAGGACGGCGGGAGCCGGGTTGCCATCATCTTCAACGGCTCGCCGCTGTTCACGGGCGATGCGGGCCAGGGCGAGAGCAACATCCGCCAATGGATCATCGAGAACGACTGGCTCGAAGCCATCGTCGCGTTGCCGGAACAGCTTTTCTACAACACCGGCATCGCCACTTATCTGTGGGTGCTGACCAACCGCAAGGAAAAGGAACGCAAGGAGAAGATTCAACTCATTGATGCCCGCAATTTCTGGGTGCAGATGGAAAAGAGCCTCGGCAACAAACGCCGCCGCATCGGCGATTCCAAAGACCCGAACCATCCCAAAGACCCCGACCACATTGGCGATCTGACTGCGATCTTCGGCAATTTCAAGGATGGCGAATCGCGCACGTTCGAGGAAGAAGACCCGGTCACCCATCAACCCGTTCCACGCCAGCGTGTGGTCTGCAAGATTTTCGACAACGAGGATTTTGGCTACCACAAGATCACCGTCGAACGTCCGTTGCGGTTGAACTTCCAGGCCACCGCCGAACGCATCGCCCGACTCCCCGAGCAAAGCGGCTTTCGCAATCTTGCCACCAGCAACAAGAAGGACGAAGTGGTCCGGCTGAAGGAGATCGAAGCCGGTCAGAAACGACAAGAAGTCATTTGCGAACTGCTCCGCGCCTTCGGCGATTCGAGCGGGCAAAAGCTCTACAAAGACCGTAAAGCATTCCTGACCGACCTGCGCGATCTGGACCGGAAGCGCAACATCCGACTCGACGCCAGCGAACTCAAGGCCGTGCTCGGTGCGCTGGGCGAACGCGACGAGACCGCCGAAATCTGCCGCTTGCCTGCGCGCGGCGCGCAAGCAGGCGACCGCGAGGGCAAACCCGAACCCGACACCGATTTGCGCGACACCGAGGCCGTGCCGCTCAAGGAAAGCATCGAGAAATACTTCAAGCGCGAGGTGTTGCCGCACGTGCCGGATGCGTGGATTGACAAGAGCAAGACCAAGGTCGGCTACGAAATCCCGCTCAACCGGCATTTCTACCGGTACGAGCCGCCGCGTCCGCTGGAGAGGATCGAGAAGGACATCAAAGGTCTCGAAGACGAGATCGTGAAACTACTCAAGGAGGTCACGGCGTGAAGTTGCCCGCCTATCCGCGCTACAAGTCCAGCGGCGTCGAATGGCTCGGCGACGTGCCGGAACATTGGGAAGTCAAGCGGCTGAAAACTTCTGCCGCTTGCTGGGTCAGCAATGTGGACAAAGTGCCCGCCGAGGATGAAATGCCGGTAAGACTCTGCAACTACACCGACGTCTATTACCACGAACACATCACGCCTGAAATGGAGTTGATGGAGACGACTGCCACAGGGGAAGAGATTCACCGATTTGGACTGCTTGAAGGAGATGTTCTCATCACCAAAGATTCCGAGGAATGGAATGACATTGCCGTGCCGGCGCTTGTGAAGAAATCTGCGCCGGATTTGGTCTGCGGCTACCATCTGGCCATCACACGCCCGCGCCCGGCGGTGCTTTCCGGAGATTACCTGCTACGAGCCTTTCAGTCCTGCGCCATCAATCAGCAGTTTCAAGTTGCGGCCAGTGGCGTGACTAGGTACGGCTTGCCGAAGTCTTCGATTGGTGGCGCGTGCATTCCACTACCGTCCGTTCCCGAGCAGCGCGCCATCGCGGCGTTTCTGGATCGGGAGACGGGGCGGGTGGATCGGTTGGTGGGGAAGAAGCGGGAGTTGATCGAGCGGCTGCAGGAGAAACGCGCCGCCCTCATCGCCCGCACCGTCACCCGTGGTTTGAACGACCGCACAATCCCGGTCATTCGATTGAGGTTCTTTCTAAGTCGGATAGATACCGGCTTTACTCCCGATTCGCAGAACTTTCCAGCCACCAATGGTGAGTCGGGAGTCCTCAAAAGCGGTTGCGTAAATAGAGGCATTTTCGATCCTACAGAGAACAAAATCTTGAGCGACGATGTCGCCCCACCGGCGAAGCTGGAAGTGAAGTGCGGTGATGTGCTCATGTCACGAGCCAGCGGTTCGGCTGACCTAATCGGGTCTGTGGCGATGGTGAAGGAACAACCCTGTGCACACCTTTACCTTTCTGATAAGACGTTCCGGCTGCGCGTTAACAGTTCGAAATGCTGCCCTCGATTTCTCGTCTTTGCTATGGGATCAACGTTCTTGCGTGGTCAAATCGAGCAGATCATTAGTGGGGCAGAAGGTCTGGCAAAGAACATCGCGCAAGGAGATATTCGAGAATTGCTCATTCCGGCACCGCCCCTCCCCGAACAGCGCGCCATGGCCGACTACCTCGACGCGGAGACGGGGAAGCTGGATGGGTTGGTGGCGAAGGTGGGGGAGGCGGTGGAGCGGTTGCAGGAGTATCGGACGGCGCTGATCACCGCCGCCGTGACCGGCAAGATTGACGTGCGAAACGCAGAAAGGTAGGCTCACGCCATGATTACCCGGCTTTACGCGAACAATTTCCGATGCCTGGTGGGTTTCGAAACGAAGTTCGATTCCTTCAACGTGCTGTGCGGGCCGAACGGTGCCGGCAAGAGTTCCGTGTTCGACGTGCTGAAGTTCATTCAGGAACTAGCTGTCGGCGTATGCTATCTGGGCGGGACTGGCGAGCGCGATGTCGCCCGGTTGGAACTGCCCATCTGGCTTTCCGGCAGCAAGGTTCAGGAATTCGAATTGGGGGTCAAGGTCGAGGGGCACGTGTTCGAATACGTGCTGCATCTCGAGCAGGTGTCAGAATCCGTCAAACCGCGGATTATCCGGGAACGGGCGACTTGCGATGAGAAGGAAATTTTCAGTCGCAATCTGGAAGGAGTGACCTTCCCGAAAGCCACGGGCGCGGTTTCCGGCTTTCCATTGGACTGGCGGCAAGCCGCATTGGGTGCAATTCAGCCGACGGCGAGCCGGCGCGAAGTTCAGATTCTTCAACAAGCGATTGCGAATCTACTGATTTTGCGTCCCAGTCCACGTGAGATGGAGAAAGAAAGCAAAGCCGAAGCCAAGAACCCGGAACTCTCGCTGAGTAATCTGACGTCTTGGTATCGCTTTTTGTCTCAGGATTTGGAGTGGAGCAATGCCCTACTCGACGCGCTCCAGGATGTCTGGCCGGATTTGCGGTCGTTTCGTCTGGAGAACGTCGGTCTGAATACGAAGATGCTGCAACTTCGCTTCGAGCCTGATGAAGAAGAGTCACAGGACGAAGAAAGCAGTGAGTCCAGCGACGAATCGAGTGAGTCGGCTGGTGACGAGTCGAGCAGCGCGCAGCGAAGTTCATCGAGCACTTCCAGCGAGAGCCCGCTGAGTACTCTCTTGCAGTTTGGTCAGCTTTCCGACGGTGAAAAGGCTCTGATCGGTCTGTACATGGTCCGCGCCGCTCTGGCCCATGGCGCTGTCAGAACCGTGCTGATTGACGAGCCGGACAACTTCGTTGGCTTGCCCGAATTGCAGCCGTGGGTCTTGTCCATGCGTGAGCTTCTGGACGAGGAGCATCAGGCCATCCTCATCTCGCATCACCCGGAAATCCTCGGCACGACCGGCGAGGAAAACGGCCGGTATCTCTGGCGCGACAACCACACGACGCAAACTAGAATCGGCCCACTAAAAGTGCCGGCCGGTCTGAGTCCGGCGGAAGCGGTGACGCGAGGGTGGGTTCATGGCTAGGCGCACGCAAGTCATCTGCCTTCATGAAGGAACGAGAGGCAACAGTATTGACCCGGTTTTCATCAACCGCCTTCTGAAATCACTCAAGCCGAAGTGGCTGTGTGCCTGGAAGGGCAATCAGATTGTCCGACTGATTCCTTGCGGGGGCCGCAAGGCTCTGATCAGACAGATGCCAGTTGAATTGAGAAACTGCTTTGACGCGGGTGGAAAACCGACGCTGATGGTCTGGGCAGACTTGGATGAGGACATGGCCAATGGCGATCAGTTACGAGAGGAATTCTGGAAGGAGGCCGAAAGGGCGGGAATCACCCAGGCGGAATTCGAGCAGGTCGTTTTCGCTTTCGCCAAGGATCGGCTGGAGAACTGGGTTGAATTTTTTCAGACAGGCGCGACGGACGAATCGAAAGAGGGTCCGCGTGTGAGACACAATAGCGAAGCCGCCAATGCAGCGCGGGCTCTCGCCGAAAGATGTCAGCGACAAACGAAAAAGCCACCCCTTCCGCCATCACTCGCCTGGTCGTGCGAGAACTGGGAAAAGCTGGTGGAGCGAATGCAACATTAGTTGCACCCAAGATTCCTGTGCAGGAATGCTCGTGAGCAGCGTTACCACCGAAAAAGCGTTTGAGACCTACGTGGAGGAGATCCTCCTCACACGCGGCGGTTGGAAGCCGGGCACGAACGCGGAGTGGGACAGGGAACGAGGGTTGTTCCCGGTGCAAGTGTGTGCCTTCCTTCAAGACACGCAGCCGAAGTTATGGGCGGAGATGAAGGGGCTGCACGCGGCGGGGCTGGAATCACTGCTCGTCACTACCCTGGGGAAGGAACTGGAGATCAAGGGTTCGCTTCACGTGCTGCGGCATGGGTTCAAGTTCTACGGGAAAACGTTTCGGCTCGCCTATTTCAAGCCAGCCCACGGGCTGAACTACGAAGTGTTGGAGATGTTCAAGAAGAACCGGCTGACGGTGACCCGGCAAGTATTGTGTCACCCGAACGACCACAGCACGGTGGACATGGTGTTGGCGGTGAACGGCCTGCCGGTGGCGACGTGCGAGTTGAAGAATCCGAACACGCACCAGACCTGGCGGCATGCGGTCCGGCAATACTGCGACGACCGCGATCCGCGCGCGCCGTTGTTCGAGTTCAAGAAGCGGGCATTGGTGCATTTCGCCGCCGACCCGGATGAAGTCCACATGACCACCCGGCTGGAGCGGGACAGGACGCAGTTCCTACCGTTCAATCGAGGCAGTCATCCCGGCGAAATCAAATGCGGCGCCGGCAATCCGCAGCACGAGTCGGGGTATCGCACCGGCTATTTCTGGGAAGAGGTGCTCCCGTTCGACAGTTTCCTCGACATCTTGGGCAGCTTCATGTTCCTCGAAAAGAAGGAGGAGAAAGTCGAGGACGGCCACGGCGGCCATCGGTATGTGACGAAAGAGACGATGATTTTCCCGCGTTATCACCAACTCGATGCGGTGCGCAAGCTTGTCTCCGCCTCGCGCGGGGAAGCGACCGGCCACAACTACTTGATTCAACATTCCGCCGGCAGCGGCAAAACCAACAGCATCTCCTGGCTTTCACACCGGCTCGCCAGCTTGCACACCGAGAAGGATGCGAAGGTGTTTGATTGCGTGATTGTCATCACGGATCGGCAGGTGCTCGACCGGCAGTTGCAGGACGCCATTTACCAGATCGAACACGCGCAGGGCGTGGTGAAGGCGATTGACGAGGACTCGAAACAACTGGCGGTTGCGCTGGTGGACGGCACGAAAATCGTGGTGACCACGCTGCAGAAGTTCCCGTTTGTCTTGCGCGGGTTGTTGCACGTGGCCGGTGCGGAGAGCGTCGATGCACCCACCGCGGAGGAAAAGGCGCAAGCGAAGGCGTGGGAAACGGAGATCGCCAAGCGCAAATATGCCGTCATCGTGGATGAAGCGCACTCAAGCCAGACCGGTGAGACGGCGCGAGAACTGAAGATGATCCTGGGCGCGGCGGTCCAAGCGGAGAGCCCGGAGGAAGAACCGGATTGGGAGGACCGGTTGAATCAGGTCATGCAGTCGCGCGGTCGGCAGCCGAACCTGAGTTTCTTCGCGTTTACGGCTACGCCAAAGGGCAAGACGCTGGAACTATTCGGACGGAAGGGCGCAAAGGGTACTCCCGAGGCGTTTCATATTTACAGCATGCGTCAGGCAATCGAGGAGGGTTTCATCCTTGATGTGGTGCGCAATTACACGAACTACGACACCTATTACCGTTTGGTGAAAGCGATCGAGGACGACCCAAACCTGCCGAAGAAAAAGGCCGCGCGTGCGCTGGCGAAGTTCATGAGTCTGCACCCACATAATATCGAGCAGAAGACCGAAGTGATGGTGGAGCATTTTCGCCAGCACGTGCGGGCGCATCTCGGCGGACGGGGCAAAGCGATGGTCGTGACGTCCTCGCGCTTGCACGCCGTGCGCTATATGAAGGCGTTTGAGCGGTACATCGCCGAGAACGGCTACAAGGATGTTTGCCCGCTGGTCGCCTTCAGCGGCACAGTAACCGATCCAGATACCGGCCTCGAATATACCGAGCCCGGCATGAATACCGACGTGGTGAGCGGCAAGCCGATCAGCGAGAAGCAGTTGCCGGAGCGGTTTGCGTCGGCGGACTACAATGTCTTGCTCGTGGCAAACAAATACCAGACAGGCTTTGATCAACCGCTGCTGCAAGCGATGTACGTGGACAAGCGTCTGGATGGCGTGCAGGCGGTGCAGACGCTATCGCGCTTGAACCGCAAAATTCCCGGCAAGGCAGAGCCGTTCGTGTTGGATTTTGTCAACGACGCCGAGAACATCTACCGCGCGTTCAGACCTTACTACGACGCTACCAGTTTGCAGCAGAACTCCGACCCGCAGAAGCTGGAGGCACTTAAACATGAACTGGACCAGGTACAGGTGTACCACTGGAGCGAAGTCGAAGCGTTCGCGCGGATCTTTTACCGCTCGCCGGAGCGACAGACCAGCGCCGACCATGCCCAGTTGGAGCGACATCTGCAACCGGCGGTGGACCGATACAGGGCGATACCCGAAGAGGAAACGCGCGAGGAGTTCCACGCCAAGTTGGACGGCTACGTCAAAAGTTATGCCTTCCTGAGTCAGGTAATCCCTTATTGCGACCCCGCGTTGGAGATGCTCTACAGCTACGGCCGGTTCCTGCTGCCACACCTGCCTCTCGACCGCGACACCGGCAAGCTCAAGCTCGGCGACGAGGTCGAGTTGCAATACTACCGGCTGCAGCGAGTGTCCTCCGGGCCTATTGAGGTACGAGAGGGCGAGCCGGAAGGCGTGCGAAGTCCCATTGATGTTGGGACCGGCAAGGCCAAGGACCAAAGCGTGCCTCTTTCGGAAATTATCGAAATTCTGAATGAACGCTTCGGCACGAACTTTACCGAGGAGGACCGTTTGTTCTTCCAACAGATCACCGAGCGGGCGTCGAGGAACCCGCAGGTCATCCAACTCCGGCAGGCAAACCCCTTCGACAAATTCCAGCTTGGCCTCCGGAAGCTGATCGAAGAACTGATGGTGCAGCGCATGAGTGAGAACGACAAAATCGTGACCCGCTACATGGATGATAAGGAGTTCGAAAGCGCCGCTTTCTCCGTTCTCTCGCGAGCCATTTACGAAGCCATTCCGTCTGAAGCGGGCAAATAGGCCTCCACGCTGTCTGCAAGACTTGTCTCACTTCGCAGTTTCTGGAGGACGGAGATAATTCGATATTCGATAAATCCATGACTCGCGATCTCGCTCCTGACTCTTGGAACAAGCCGTCCGACAAACCGATGCCGGCGTTGCCGCAAGATCGTCCCGCCACGGGGAATCGGACGATCTTCGTGCTCGTGGATTCCACGCAGCCCGCCCACGCCGATGTGCAGGCGACGACGATTGCCGCGCTGCATCATTGGGGGATACCGTATGAAGTGTGGGACGTCGGTCGCGGTCCGCTTCCGAAGAAAGCGGCGCTCGACCGGGCCGGGATGCTGATTGCACAGGAGCATTTCGGCAAATGCGTCACCAAGGAACTGGCGGAAAGCATTCTCGTGTCGCTGCGCGAGGGGACCGGCCTGTGCAGCCTCGATCCATGGTTGCATGAATACCCATCGTCCTTCACGCGTGCCATCGGACTTCGGGCAGGAGCGGACGGCAAGCGCGATACGTTGGCCGTGGCCGACAACGCGCACTTCATTTGCTCGCTGCGCGACGAGAACGAATCCATCCGCCTGCGGCAGCCGGTAGCCACTCGCTCCATCACCGGCGACGGCATTGACCAGTTGCACGAATCGCTCTTGCACGCCGGGAACGTCGGGAAGGGACGCGTCGTCTGGTGGGGTGTTTCTCCGCAGGTGTGGCTGGCGCCGACGCTCGGTCATGGCTGGGGGCTCGACGACCTGTTCTGGCGCGGGATTGTATGGGTGGCGCGCAAGCCGTTCGCCATGAAAGCGATGCCGCCGTTCGCCAACATGCGGTTCGACGACAGCGGCGGGCTTTCGGGGCTGAATTGGATGCAGGGCCACGTCGCTGCGCTCAAAACGCCATTGCCGCCCGAATTGCGGCGCATCCTGGAACTCAAGCCGGGCGGCGCGGCCTCGGTGCTGAATGAGTTCGAGTACGTGAAGATTCTCAATCGTTTCGGCTGGAAGCCGGAGGTGTCATTGTTTGTGGATCAGGTGCGCGATCAGGATTGGAAAGCGCTCAAGGAAATCTACGACCGCGGCGGCGTCCAGGTTTCCTGTCACGCGCTTCGGGACGGCTACGACGCCAACGGCCACTGGCAGTCGCATTTCCTGACGCAGAAGGGCCTGGAGGTGAAAACCAAGGACGGGCCGAGGTTTTGCCATTGTATCTCCCCGGACACGTTCGCGGAGGACAGTGGACCGTATGTGTTTTCGATTCCGCGCGGCGAACCGCTGCCGCCGTATCGGTTCGTGCCGTGGCCCGACGACGTGTTGGAGGCGAACTTCCGCCATCTGGACGAACTCTGGCAACGTCACGGCATCCGCCCGGGACGCACGACCAACATCCATTGGCGCAATCCACCCTCGAATTGCCTGGAACCGCTGAAGCGTCGCGGTCAGACCTTCAGCATGTGGACGGCGCGTTACAACTACGCGACTGTGGACCCGGCCGCGTACGACTGGCGGATGTTGCCCTACGGCAACGCCGGGATGTGTCTCGACTACATGCCCATTCCCGAGAACGCGACATCCATTACGCCGGGCGACTTTTTCAATGTGCAGGCGCACGTGTTCTTGCCGGCATTGAAGTACGATCCCATCGCGAGTGACGTGGATTTCTTCCGCTGCAAGAAACCGCCGCGCCCGGGGCTGCTGACCCATCACGACCTCGACCTCGTGGCCGAATCGATCGCTCATCAGGCGAAACTGGGGCTCCAGGGCCTGTTTTTCGCCTGTCCGCTCACGCACGAGATGAATCTCGCGACGTTGACCGCAGAGGAATGGACCGCTGTGCTGACGGACGTCGAGCGTCGCCTGCGCCGGTATCCGAAGGAGTTTGTCTTGTACGACACGATTGCCACAGCGGCTCGCGCCAAATGCGAAACGCACATCGAAAGCGTCGCATGGAATGGCAATGCCCTCGACGTTCAACTCGAAGGGAACGCCGAAACGGATTTGACCCTCTCCGTATTTGAGGATGAAGGTCCGAGTTGTCGGTGCCGATTCATTCGCGCGCCGTCGTTCGCAGGAAGCGCCAGAGTGAGTATCTAACTTATCGAGCCTGCATGTTTCCCAGCGCAGCGAAGCCGCAACCAGAGGAGCGCAGACTTCCGAGTCTGCTGTATCGCCGATTTCCCAATCGGCTACGTTCGCCAACGTGGACGGCTGCGGGTTGGGAAACCTGCGCTACTGCTCGGGCGCTTGGAGTACTCCCTCCGGTCCCCATCTCACCGTCACGGCGCCCTCGGGAGTCTGGATGCGCGCTTCGTTCGGCGTGCGCGTGCCGAAGTGGAACGGGCGGATGCTCATTCCATCCTCGCTCAAGCGCGCTTGCCAGAGTTTTGCCTGCACCCACGGAAGGAATTGCAGCGCAGCGGAGACGCAGTGGTCATAGCCTTCCGCGGTTAACGGTCGGTGGCTTTCGGCCCAGGCGTCGAGATACTTGGGTTCGTTGTACCGCAGCGCGCAGTAGGCGAGCAACCGTCCCAAGTTTTCCTGGTGCCAACGGCCCTGCGTCGGCAACTCGACCCATTGCGCTTCATAGGGATCGTAGAAGCGACGCCCGCCGTTGTAGTCGTGTTGATACGTCCAACCTTTCACACCATCGTGTTCGATGCGCTCGAACATCAGCCAATCCGCGAATTTCCGCACGGCTTGCTGGAACGGCTGCTCGTCAGGGAACAATTCGAGATAATCGAGCACGCCGTTGATCGCGAGCAGGCCCATCCACGGTTTGGTGATGTAGCCGTTCCATGAATGAATGCCGGTCCCGCCGCCCTGGTCTCCAAAACTGCCGTTGGGTCGCTGCGAGTGAACGACGGCCATGGCGGCCTCGCGGGCAATGGCGCGGAAAAAGTCATCCGCGAAATAGCGATAGAGCAAGACCGCGCTGCGCACGAAACAAGCGTCGCGCCCCACCGCCAAGCGCGGCCATGAGTTCTTGTGCTGCCAGAAGGCGTTCGTCGTAACCGCGCGCGCGGTATCAAGCAGGTACGGATCACCAGTCTCGAGATAGGCTGCGATCGTCCCCTGCATGCGGTTCAGCGGCAGGGCGAAGGCGTTAGGCGGGTACCCCTGCATGCGAACCAGCTTCGCGGCATGGTCCACGGCCACGTCGGTGAAATGGTATGCGGAACGCAGTGCCGCAGCGTATTCGTCCGCGTCGCCGGTTCGCCAGGCGCTGAGGAACTGCGCGTACGGAATCTCGCCTTCCCAGCCGGATTCGCGACGGGAGAGATTTCCGTTCTCGTGCGAGGGCGATGCGTATCGCGGGACCGCGCCGTCCTCGAACCCGCGCAGGACCTGATTGTCCCGAATCCATTTGCGCGCCTCGTCGAGGGAGGCATCGTGTTCGTTCGACACGGGAAGCAATGGCTCGGGCAGAAATTCCTCGCACACGCCGAACCACCACGCGGGCGCGAGGTAACGCGCGATCCGCGGCGAACGGTCGGAGAGGCTGAGCGAAAACCGCACCGTGCGGGCCAGGCCGCGCGGGAAAAGCCGCTGTTCGGCGCGACACAGAAATGGATCGCCCGTCAATTCCTGTGCGCCATGTCCGGCAAACACTTCCGCGCCGGCATACGGTTGCCAGACGAGAAGATCGCCCTCGCGCGTGACTTGTCCCGGTTGATCCGCGCGGGCGAGTCGCGCGGCCTCGCTGACATCGAACGTGACGCCGCCCAGTGTCAATCGATTGCGGCTTCCGTCCCACGGGCCGGATAAGCTTGCCATGTCTTCATCGCAAGTCTCCACGCTGATTCCGATGACCGGCACGACGTCTTGCAGGGGCAGGCCGTCGTCGAAGAACTTGCTGTTGATGTGGTGCGCGTAGATTTCGCAGACGCCGTTGGTGTGAATGCGGGCAAACAGATGGCCGTTAAGCCAGTTGTGTTTGTGCAGGTAGGGATTGGTATGACCCGGGTGTTTCTGCAGATCGTCAAACGTCATGATTTTGTGAGCAATCGCGCCGCCCATTTCAACCGCGAGACATTCCGCGGTCTCCTCCAACACGACAAGCCGGCAAGCTTCCCACCAGTGCACTTCGCCGCCCGTACGCAAACCCAGCGCCAACGCGACCGAGCGGTCTCCCTGCCGGATCCGCAAGCGGTGCCGTTCCCACATGAATGCTGCGTGAGGGCTGCGCTCGAACAATTCCATCTCGACGGTGGGTCTCGCGGCAGAAGTATCGCGGGTTTCCAAACCCGGAGTCGGTGGCCCATTCGGTCCGGCTGCCGATTTGGAAATCGGTGACACAGCAGACTTGGAAGTCTGCGCTACAGCCGCTCTGCCCTCTTTCGTGATCACGATGTGTTCGGGAGCGCGATTGCCACCGTCCGCGATCAGCAGCAGCCGACGCGGGCAAGGTTCCGTTTCATCAGGCCACTTGCCGAGCGGCTGGATGTGAGTGGGACGAGAGTTCAAAGAACAATCGGCAAGACGAGCCCGGGGCCACGGGAACGACGTGATCCAGAGTCCCGCGGGCTCGTCATTGCCGAGTCGCGTTAGACGGAGATACTGCAAACGCTTCGTGTAGTCGCCCCGCGCCTCCTTGGTCCGGGCGCGGTCGCTCGATGGCGCTTCGGAGATTCCCGCTTCCGCAACTCCCATGGCGCCTTCGGGTGCATCCATCGCGGCGGTTGAATTCATGACTGTACTCTACGTCAGTCCACTCGATTCACCGTTAGCCGGAACCTTCACGGCTTGTCGCAATGCCATTCAGTCGCGTCCACTCTCCATCGTGTAGGGAAGGCGGAACACTTTGCGATAAATGCGCGGAAAATCCGTGCGGTCCTGCGACGGCGTGACGTCGAATCGCTTCCGATAATCCCGCGACAACTCCTGGACGCGGGCATAGCCGACGCGCGCGGCGACCTCCTTGAAGGAAAGCCGGGACATCCAGATCAATCCTCGCGCCATCTCCAGGCGAATCTCTTTGAGGCGTTTGCGCGGTGATTTGCCGACGGCGCGTTGGCAGGCGCGGGTAATGGTGGTGGGGCTGCGTTTCGCGAGCTGGCTCATCAGGCGCAGGTCAACGGGTCGATGCAGGTTCTCGCGCAACTGAGCTTCCAACTGCCACCAGAGCGCGGCTTCCTGGTCCTCGGCGATTCCCTGGGGCGCATGGCTCGCCAGTTCGGCGAGGAACTCGAGCAACGCCGCCTGGACTCGAAGCACGCGTTGCAACGGAGGCAGCGAGGTGTTTGTCCAGGTGCGGTACAGCGCATCGTAGACCGGCATGATCTGCTCGAGTCGTCGGGCTTGAAAACGCGCCGCGAACTCCGGCGGCGGCAAAGTGGGAGCAAAGAAACTCACGTTGCAGAAGGCCCAGGGCGCCTTGAGGACGCGGGTGAAAAAATCTTCATCGTTGTGGAACCACAGGACGCCGCCCGGCCCGACTTCGTACGATCGCCCGCAACTCGCGATCCGTGCCCGGCCACGCGTCGTCAACTGGATGTGATGTCCCGGAAAGGAAAGCTCGGTGTAGGATCGCCCTTGCTGGCGGATTCTGAAACGAGCCACAAAGACAACCTTCCGGATCGGCGAAGCGGGAACCTGCTTGGGCCATTCGGGAGACACGCTCTCGGATTTGGCCACGATACCCCGCACCCTGCCCTCTTCCCCAAGGGGAGAGGACAAAGGTGAGGGAGGTTGCCGTGATCGATCTCCCCGATCGCTTGCAAATCGTTCCCGGTCCTCCGTGGCCGACAACCTGAAGTGCGCATGGTAGGCCCGGGAAAATTCGTGCAACCGCTGATATCCGACGCGCTCGGCGAGCTGCGTGAAAGTCAGCGACGATGCCCGCACCAAGCTCCGGGCCAGGCTCATCCGCAACTCCTTCACGCGTTTCAACGGCGGCATGCCGACCGCACACCGGCACGAACGCGTGATCGCCGAAGGACTGCAGCGGGCGAGCCGGCTCTTGGCCCGCATGTCGATGGGTCGGGCCAGGTCGTTGCGCAGTTCGTTTTCGATGTTCCACCAACGCGCCGTCTCCGCGCCGACGTGAAACGCGCTCTGGCCGGGCGTGAGGAGATCGGCAAGGAGCCGCATCCAGGCTGCCTGCACCTGGAAGAGCCGGGTGACCGGAGGGACGGACGTTTCCAGCCATCGCTCCCACAATCCTTCGCAGGCCGCGAAGAGAGCTTTCTTCCGCAGATACCGAACGCGCGCTTCGTATTCCGGCGGCATGAGCAGCGGCGCCCGGAAAAGGATCGTGTACGCGGACCACGGAGCGTCCACGACATGGCCCTGCACGACTTCGTTGTCATGAAACCACGCCACCGCCCCGGCTCCGAGAGTATGGATGTGTCCGCCCGTCGCCACCTGGGCATTCCCGGTTCGGATCACCAGAAGCCGGTGCCCGGACCAACTCGGCTGCGGGAGAATCGACCCCGCGTGTTTGCGTTCGATGCGGGCGACCTGAACGATCTCGTGGACGGGCGACTCCTCGACAATCGTCGGCGAGTTTCCGCGTGTCTGCACGGCTCAGGTTGTACGCCGAACCGGCGTCTGGGACAAGCCGCGCTCTGGCCCATGATTGGCATTGCGACAACCTCAGATTGTTCCGGCTAACCACAAATGCGGGCATTTTCGGTAACCTGAGAGCCTTGGAAATAGGCGGTTGTATGATCGCGAATCGAAGGAATCTGCATTGCGTGTTCGGCGTTCTGTGGCTTGGGCTGGGGTACCTGCCAACTGTTCTCGCTCAACACAACTCCAGCATCGTCATCTCCGGCACGACTACCAACACCGGCAACCTCGTCATTGGCAGCACGGGCACCAACAACAGCCTCCAAATCTCCGCGGGCGGGGTCGTCACCACCACCGGCTTCGGCGTGGTCGGACTCGGCTCGACTGCCAGCAACAACTATTTCACCGTCAGCGATAGCGGTTCCTTGTGGGATATCTCCTCTTACCTGGAGATCGGCGAGAGCGGGCCGTCGAACCAGGGGACGATTTCCAGCGGCGGAAGCGTCAATGTCGGCGGCAATTTCTGGGTTGGGTACGGCAACAGCGGCAACACCCTGACAATCACCGGCGGCGGCGCTCTCACCAACGTCGGCAGCGTCTTTATCGGTGATCTCGCCGCGACGGCCAACAACGCGGCCACGGTGACCGGCGTCGGTTCGATCTGGAAATCGTTCGGCAGTCTGCACGTCGGGTTCAACGGGTCCGGCAACCAACTGACGGTCTCGGGCAACGGCGAGCTAAGTACCCTGAACCTGATCGGCGGATTGGGCAGCGGAAGCAAGAGCAACCTCATCGTCGTTACCGGCAGCGGCACGAAAGTGAACGCCAGTTCGTACATCGAGGTGGGGGAATCGGGTTCTTTTAACAGCATGGTCATCTCCAACCAAGCCGGTGTGACCTCCGGCGCGGGCGGGTTCTGGGTCGGGTTCAGCGGTGACAGCAACCAACTCACCATCTCCACCGGCGGGACACTGACGAATACGTCCCTTGCGACAATCGGCGACACGGTTGGCTCGGACGGCAATCAAGCGACCGTGACCGGTACTGGTTCGACCTGGACGTCCACCACCGGCATGCGGGTCGGGGGCAGCGGATCCGGCAACCAACTGACAATCTCCAGCGGCGGCCAGCTTGATGCCGGCTTCCTGGTGGCGGGATTTGCCGGTGCCAGCGCCAACAACTCCATCCTCGTCACGGGCGCGGGCACGAAAGTCAATGCCAGCTCCTATATCGAGGTGGGAGAGGCAGGTTCCGCCAACACGATGGTCATTTCCGACCAGGCCAGCGTGACCTCCGGGGCGGGCGGGTTCTGGGTCGGGCTGAGCGGCGATAACAACCAACTCAGCATCATCACTGGCGGGTCACTGACGAATACGTCCCTCGCCAAGATGGGCGAGGCGGTCGGCTCCGACGGTAATCAAGCGATCGTAACCGGCACCGGTTCATCCTGGACATCGAGCGGCCTCCAGGTCGGTGGAAACGGGTCGGGCAATCAACTGACGATTTCGAGCAACGGCCAATTCAACACCACTTATTTGGTCGCGGGATTTGGGAGCGCCAGTACCAACAACACGATCATCCTCACCGGCCCGGGCTCGAAAATCACCGCCAGTTCCTATCTCGAGGTGGGCGAGGCTGGTTCTGCCAACAGCATGCTGATTACCGACGACGCCGAGGCGACCTTCGCCGCCGGCGGTTCCTGGGTTGGATTCAGCGGCGACAACAACCAGTTGACCGTTTCCGATGGCGGGAAGTTGTCCACCCCAGCGGGAACGCACATCGGCGGCACGGCCACCGCCGACGGAAACCGCGCCATCGTCACCGGTGGCGATTCGAGCTGGACGGTCGGCGGCGGTATCACCGTGGGCAACGGCGGCACTGCCAACGAACTGGTCCTTACCAATGGCGGCAGCCTCCTCGCCAGCGGCACCGTCTCGGCGGGCGCAGGTGGCAGTGGCAACACGATCCGTGTCCACGCCGGCAGCACGCTGGAAGCCAGCTCGCTCTCGACCGGCACCGGCTCTGGCAACATCATCAGCAATACGGGCGGCATCTACCAGTTTCTTTCCCAGAACCCGTCCATCTCCCCCGGCGTCGCCGGCACGATCGCGATCAACAACGGCGTGATTTCCTTCCGCAACGTGCCCGACGCCGACGTGTTCGCGCCCAACGTCGGGCACGGGTACGGGCTGGTGAACATGGCGTACTCGGGCAACAACACGTTTCGCTTGAACAACTCTTCCAACACGACCGTGTTCTCGGCCCAGGATTACACCTTCGGGGCTGGCTCAGGCGCCACCAACTTCGTCGGGCTGCAAATGGTAAACGGAACCACGCTTTGGCGCAGCAAGTACGTGACCTTCGCGTCCACGGGAAGTTTCCTCGCCTCGAACACGATCGCCACCGTGGCCGCGGTGGTGACAAACTCCGGCACGATGAACGTCGTCAACAGCCGGATCACTTTCCAGAGCAACGTCGTCATTAACGGCAGCTATCGCAGCGATCCCTCGACCAACACCTTCCACGGCGACGTCAGCGTCGGCTCGAGCGGGACAATCTCCGGCGGCGCGGGCGACTTGTTCGACTTCAAAAAGAGCTTCCTGATCAACAACTCCTCGAATCCCTCGGGCGGGTTCAATCTCGCTTCGAGCACGGTCTCGTTCAGTGGCGGCGGCGTTCACACCAACGCGATCACCGGACAAGACCTCGGCAACGACGGCACGCTTGGCTATCCCGATGGATTCACCGCGCAGAATTTCTCGTACGGCAAACTGACGCTCGGTTCCACCAACGACCAGGTCCAGTTCGTCATGGGCGCCGGCGGCCCGAGCAACGCGCTCTACGTTACCTCGCTCGATCTCGGCGGGTTTGCCGGCGATTTCTCGAGCGTGTCGAACATGGTGACGAGCCTGTTGTTCGCGCCCGACGACATCAACGTTTATTACCTCAGCGGCGGCCCCGGCAACGCCTACCTCGACAACCTCACCTATCAACTCACTGCCTCTCCCGGCGGCGGCGCCGGCGGATTCTTGATGCCGGCCGTGCCCGAGCCGTCTGTGCTGGCGCTGCTGGCGGCGATTGCGCTCGGTCTATTTGCGCGCCACAGATTGCGCCGCATTTGAGACGAATGATGCCTGATCGTTCCATTGCAGGAGGCCTTCCCCGAAGGCCGACCTGTCCAAAACGTCGCTGTTCGGTGAACGGTTCCTACAGTTGGTCTCAGTCCTCAGTCCTCAGTCCTCGGTCCTGTTTCACACTCATCGAGCGTAACCCAGCCAAGGCTGGAGGAGGTGTTGTCAGAGGAAGGTTCTGACTCGGCCAATTTCCCATTA